>Ga0129317_1000319_pt1 | contig 54672 bp, 42 predicted proteins | sample Cm1ome_FD_94430 | JGI IMG/M metagenome (GOLD analysis project Ga0129317, IMG submission 94430) | Eastern black-and-white colobus group fecal microbial communities from Wisconsin, USA - Cm1105 metagenome | ecosystem: Host-associated > Mammals > Digestive system > Large intestine > Fecal | place... | reverse complement strand
TCCAAAATGCTACGCATTTCGTCGGTGTGGCGTATCCGCCAAATAAAATTTCAAAAACAGGCTTAAAAATGCGAGCATTTTACGCCTGTTTTATGAAATTTTGCCTGGCTCTGAACAGTTACATTTTCACATACAATCACACGATTTTTTACGAAAAAAAGCGGATGCTTCTGCATCCGCTTTGAAATCTTCCAAATAATAAACAAATACACCACAGGTGTCACCCCAGGGCCCAGCCGCTTAATTTCAGAATTTCCCGTCGTCCGCAAGAATCTTTTACTAAAAATAAGCAGGTCTCCTGACTTAAGCTTCAACGCCCTTTATGCACCTTCCCAGAATCGCTTCCAGTGGTATTTTGCAAAGAACTGACTATCACAGTGACGGGGATCGTACCGGCTTTGCACCGGTTTCCCTTTTAATCAAATAGCAGTTTTCTGCTATACTGAACTTATTTCCGATCTATTTATGATTGTAATGGATAAATTCATTATTGCACACCACTGTCGAAAAGTCAATCTTTTGTTCGCGGGAAACTGCTGTCAGAAAAGGGATAACAGCTGTCTTTATTCCGCCTCAAACACCGTCATATGCTTCGGATGCAGACCCAGACCACCGACCGAAATGAGTGTATCATCCGATTCAATCTTTATCGTATTTTCTGTAAAGCGGAAGATAATTCTGGAACCACTGATTGCATCCACCCTGCGCACCTCCAGCTCCAGCGCTTCAAAGCTTCTCCAGCCTGCCGTTGCCGCATACGTAATCCCATTCGTTTCTGAAACTGCTGCCTCTCCGGTAAAGGAAGCTGTGATCTTACGGACTTCACCATCTTCCCATACGCTCCACTGCAGTGTATCCTGCCCAAAACAGAACGCCATTTTGTCGATCTCTCCCACATAGAGATCAAAGATACCTGCACCGCCGATCAGATATTCCATCGAACAGCAGCCCTGTGCGCCATCTTCCTTTTTCGCTGCATACACCCGGTTGTTCAGTTTCTCTTCCAGATACGGGCAGCGATCCCAATGTACCATCGAAATCGCAAGCTGCTCCAGTTCTGTTTTTAAAACCATACTCTCATCGGTTTCTGCAAGTGCATGATCCTTTACTGCCGGCAGCAGATGCCTGCTAAGTGAAGTAAGCAGCGGCTGCGTCTGCTCCGTAGCTGTCGTCATCACTACGATCAGATCAAGTGACGGATATACAAGTCCAAACTGACCGTACGCTCCGTCTGCACGGAATGATCCCGGAATCGGCTCCATCCAGCACTGATATCCATAACCAAGTCCCCAGTTACCCGTATGATTTTCTGAATCATGCAGCGTCTCGATCTGCTTTACACAGGCACGGTCAAACCACGATGTACGCAGCAGCTGTTTTCCTTCCCATTCACCACGGTGCAGCAGAAAGTACGTGAATTTTGCCATATCCTCGGTGCGAAGCTTCATGCCTCCGCCTCCATGCTCTACTGAGTCTTCACCCGGTGTGCGTGCACAGTAGATCTCACTGATCCCGAGCGGATCAAGCAGGCGCGGACGAAGAAATTCGATCAGGTCCTTTCCTGTTTTCTTTTTCAAAGCTGCAGAAAGCATATTTGTGCCGGCCGTATTATATTTATAAAATGTGCCGGGTTTATGCAGAAACGGGTTTGCAAGGAACATCCGAACCCAGCCCTTTGTCTCTTTATTTTCAATCTCGGTCTCATGGCCGCAGCTCATCGTGAGCAGGTGCTCCAGCGTTACTTCTTTCAGATTGTCAGAGACCTGATCCGGCAGCTGATCCGAAAAAATATCCACCAGCTTCTCATCCATGGAAAGAAGCCCCTCCTGCTCTGCAAAGCCGATTGCAGTCGCGGTCAGAGATTTGCTGAATGAGTAAACCGGATGCAGGTACTGCGGTCCATACGGCTTCCACCAGCCCTTGGCACAGCATTTGCCATGCCGGATCACCATCAGACTGTGCTGCTCAATCCCCATCTTTTTCACGTCATGAATAAAATCCAAAATTCCTCTTGATTCGATGCCGACTGCTTCCGGCGTCACTTCTTTAAAGTATCCCATGTCTTACTTCCTCCGTCTTTTTTACATATGCTGCTTTTACATATGCTGCTTTCCGATATTTATTATGAGATTATCATAGCCTTGAGAGAAGTATTTTTCAAGACTCGTTTTCCATATTCTGGTATACAGATTACGGGACTTACATCCGTCCAAGCGTGCGCAAACCTGAAAAATGGGCCGCCATTTGGCTGCCCATTGATATTGCTTTCTATATTTCCTTCGCCCACCGGATTGCCATCTCAATCCAGTTCTGGCACTGCGGGAAGATTCCGCCGCCGTCGCGGTATCTTGTCTCCTCGGTCGCAAGGCTGATGCCGTGGCCGCCGATCGGATAAATATGCATCTCCACCGGGATGTGGTGTTCATGCAGTGCGTTAAAGAACAGAATGGAGTTTTCGACCGGCACAAGATCGTCGGTCTCCGTATGCCACAGAAAAGTCGGCGGCACGTCCTCATTTACCTGATTCTCCAAAGACATCGCATCGACCAGCTCATCGTAATGCTCACCGAGCAGACTTGTAAAGGAATCGCGGTGTGCCTTCGAACCGGAAGAAATGACCGGATAGCCCAGGATCTGTCCGTTCGGGCGAAGCGTTTCTGCATCCACTCCAAGCTCCTGTACAAGAAATTCATGGTTTTTCCAGAAGTCTCCATAGGATGCTGCCAGATGGCCGCCTGCCGAAAATCCCATCGTGATAATTCGATCTTTGTCGATATGATATTCCTGCGCATGGTCTCTCAGCCATGCCATCGACCATGCTACCTCACGCAGAGCCACCGGATAACGCGCCGGTGCCACACTGTAGCGCAGGATCGCCACATGAAATCCTGCCGCAAGGAACTGCATTGCGATCGGCTCCGCTTCACGGTCAGACGTCATCACATAGCCGCCGCCCGGGCAGAGCAGGATCAGCGGACGCACCCGATCCTTATCGATCTCCTCTGTATTATCCAGAAAATACGTGACCAGTCTGGCATACTCCAGACTGCCTTTTGCCTCTACTTTGATTGTATTGTACTGCATTTTTTCCTTTCCGCAGCCACGCTCCGGCTGCCTGTTTTGCCGCTCTGTCACCCTCACCAATTTCGCGCTTCCTATTTTACACAGCGCCCGGGTTCTCTGATCGGTAAAATGAAGTTTTCTATGCTACTTTTCGATTTCGTGTTCCTGGTTCGCGATCAGCTGTTCAAAGGCCTTCTTCTCACACGGTCTGCCAAAATAATATCCCTGTATGTATTCCGGCACCATCTCGCTGACTCTCTGCAGCTCCTCTTTTGTCTCTGTTCCCTCGATACACAGGCTCAGGTTCAGACTGTGTACCATCTCACTGAACAATACAAGCTGCCTGTAATCAAACTCATGCGTCATCGCATTTGCTGTAAACATCCGGTCAATTTTTATGATATCCGGCCGCATCTCTGTCAGATAGCGGAAATTCGAGTAGCCGCTTCCAAAATCGTCCAGCGCCAGCTGTACACCTTTTTCCTTCAGCCGCTTCCACATCTGCAAAAAACGCTGGTCTGATTCCAGCAGATCACTCTCCGTTAATTCTATGATCACCTGGGACGGTGCAAGACCGTATCGCTCAATCCCTTCCAGGATTTCATCGTCTATACCGCTTTTCATGATCTGAACCGGTGAAAGATTAATACTGATATGAAAATCCGGAAGCACCTTCTGAAACTAAACGCAGGCCTGAAGTGCCTGATCCAGAATCCAGCGTCCCGCAGGAATGATCAGCCCCGTTTCTTCCAGAATCGGAATAAACTCAACCGGACTTACCATACCTGATTCTTCGGAATGAAAACGCATCAGCGTCTCCGCACCGAAAATCCGGCTGCGGTCTGTACTGTAAAGTGGCTGAAAGTATGCTTCAAACCCTTCACACCCATGCTTCACTGCCTTCCGCAGCTGACGCATCAGCCGCTGCCTGTGCAGGAATTTTCTGTAATCCTCTTCGCAAAAAGTATAACACGTATTTTTTCCAAGCTTTTTCGCCTGATTTAAGGTAAACTCGGTCAGCTTCAGTAAATTGGCGATCTCAAACTCGCGGATATCACTGCATGGAAGCAGTCCTGCCGATACGGTATACACAACCTGATAATTTTTCTTTTCGATAAACTGCTCTATTTTTTCCTGAATTTTTTTATACTGCTCTCTCGCATCCTTTTCCGTGCCGCCTACCAGATTCACAATCAGAAATTCATCGCCTGACATATGATACAGCTGCTCTTCCAGTCTGAGACACCACTGAATGTATTTCGCAGTACAACACAGCAGCAGATCTCCATATTCCATGCCAAGCCTAGCATTGATTCCCTTCAGGCCGTCAATCCCGACGCGGAGAAAGAAACCATCCAAAGCCACACCCTCTGATGTTTTCCGGTCAATATACTGCTCCAGGCTCGTTTCTCCAAGTAATCCACTGATATTGTCCGCTTTCTGCCTGCCTCCAATCTCATTAATACACCCAACCATATACCACGGCTTCCCGTCTTTCATTGTCACGTTTCCACGGCAGTTGATCCAGACTGGTTTTCCATCTGCTGACATCCAGCGATACATCCTGTTGTGTGTGGTTCGCTCTCCCCTTGTAAGAATCTCAAATTCCTTCTCCAGCCCCATAATGTCATCCGGATAAACAAACTGCTCATGCGTTTTCATAACTTCATGGAACGCGTTGTCCGGCAATAAAAAACGTTTCTTTGCCTGAGGCGAAATATAATAAAAGTCATTCTGAAAGTCACAGATGTATAAATAATCATCCATTGTATCAGACACCAGATCAATCATCCGGCAGATTTCTTCAACTGTGCCAACCTCAGCAGATACATCTGTTCTTCCCATAATGCACTCACCGGCCTTCCCTTCAAAGCAAACAAACCCAGACACTGTTTGCAGACATTTTTTCCTAATTTATTGTACGCCTTAAACGTTTAAAGTGCAACCTTTAGATTTTTTTTCTGATATTTTGAATCATTTTCTATCTTTTTCATCGTCATTATGCACAATTTTCGCAGGCTATTTAGATAAATTTTGCCAGTCATCTCGATGAATGAATATTATTATACGTAATTGTATATTTATGGGCCTGATTCTGATTCTTATTTCTTACTCTCATGAACGGTCTCTGCCTATCTAAGCACCTGCTCCAGCACTTCTTTTACTTTTTTTACCGGAATAATCTCAAGCTTTTCTTTTACTTCCACCGGCACATCCTCCAGATCCTGCACATTGTCATGCGGGATAAAGACGCGTTTCACACCGGCACGCACTGCCGCCATCAGCTTTTCCGGCAGTCCGCCAATCGGCATGACAAGACCGCGCAGAGACACTTCCCCCGTCATCGCCACATCCACCGGCACTTTTTTTCCGGTCACAAGAGAAGAAAGCGCCGTCACAAGCGTGATACCGGCAGACGGTCCATCCTTCGGCACAGCTCCGCTCGGCACATGGATGTGCAGGCTGTTCTCTTTGAACTTCTCTGCCTTATCCGGATACAGCTCTTTGACGAGCGTGATCGCAATCTTCGCGGATTCCTGCATGACATCACCAAGCTGACCGGTGATCGTGATTTCGCCGTTTCCCTTTGTAAATGCTGTCTCAATAAACAGAATTTCTCCACCGGCCTGCGTCCATGCAAGTCCGGTTACCACGCCGGTCTGTGGCGCTGACATGATACGGTCATGACGCAATACATTGCGGCCAAGAAATTCCGGCACGCGCTTCGCACTTACCGTGATGGTCTTTTGTTTTCCGCGCACCAGCTGAACAGCCGCATAGCGGCACAGTGTATCAATCTGTTTTTTCAGACCGCGCACACCGGCCTCCGCTGTGTACTCAGAAATAATCTTTGCCACTGCCTTATCTGTCACCTTCAGATCTTTTGGCTGAATTCCGGCGCTCTCCATCGCACGCGGCAGCAGATGGCGCTTTGCGATCTGCGCTTTTTCCGATGCAGTATAGCCCGGAAACTGGATCACTTCCATACGATTAAGCAGTGGTTCCGGTATTGTATCAATCGTATTGGCCGTGCAGACGAACAGCACATTGGAAAGATCGTACGGTACGTTCATATAATGGTCGGTAAACGTGCTGTTCTGCTCCGGATCAAGCACTTCCAGAAGTGCACTTGCCGGATCCCCGCCATAATCCTTCGCCAGCTTATCCACCTCATCAAGCACCATGACCGGATTCGAAGCCCCGCTTCGCTTCATGCCTTCCATGATCCGACCGGGCATTGCGCCTATATACGTCCGGCGATGGCCGCGGATCTCTGCCTCATCACGGATACCTCCAAGACTGATCCGTACGTAGCTGCGATGCAGCGCCTTCGCGATACTCTGGCCAATACTCGTTTTTCCGGTACCAGGTGCCCCCACAAAAAGCAGGATCGATCCGGACTGTTTTTTATTGAGCGCCATAACTGCAATCTGCTGAATGATACGCTCCTTTACCTTTTTCAATCCGTAATGATCCTCCTCCAGAATCTGCTCTGCCTCATCCAGATCAATCGGCACCATTTCTTCCGGCTTCCACGACAGGCTCGTCACAAAATCAAGGTAGTCATAAAGCATTCCGTACTCATGACCGTCCTTGCCCTCCTGTTTCATCCTGTTCAGAACCTTTTCTGCTTCTCTTTTTGCTTCCTCATTCATACCTGATTCCGCAATTTTCGTCTCAAAACGGCGTACATCTGAAATATTTTCCGGATGCATCTCGTCAAGCTGCTTCTGCAGAAATTCGATCTGCTTCTTCAGGGCAGATTCCCGGTAGAGCTGGCTGTTCGAATCCTTCTGCGCCGTCTCCGCCTCCTCACCTACCTGATAAACGGCAATCAGCTCATAAACGGCGCGCTCGATCTTTTCCATCCGCGCCTTCCGCGAATTTTCTTCCATCAGCTCATACTTTTCTTCCCACGGAATGCTCAGATAACCGGCAAGCGCACATGCAACCTCATCAAAATTTTTCCAGCGCAGAATCATTGCACGCGCCCACATACCCCAGTTAAAATTTTTGGTAAAATCAAGCAGTTCTTCCCTGATCCGCGCAAAGTGTTCCTTTTCTTCCTCTTCATCCAGATCATCGACATCCGGCAAAATGCTGGCTTCTGCCGTAATCGATTCTTCTGTCACTTCAATATCAGAAAGCGAGACCCGTGTCTTTGCCGTAACCCGAACCGTCCCTTCCTCATCAATTGATTCTATCTTTGCCGACACTCCAATCGGATAAAAATCTTCCGGTGCCAGATCCTTTCGATCCTTTTCCTCTTTCAGAACCAGAAACAAAACGTCCTCTCCGATGTCCTCTGAAGTAATCTTTCTTGCAGGAAACATATCTTTCTTGAAATAAAAGGAAACTCCGGGCAGTACAAGTAAATCGTATACAGGTATTGTAATCATAAATTATGTTCCCTCCTCTTTTATCAGCACTCGCCAAAGTTGAGTGCTAAATCGTATTTATAAAAGCAGGCGAATCGCCAGGATCCGCCTGTTGTTTTTTATTGTAGCACGAAACAAAGAATTTGCAAGTATTTCTTTTCGAGGTTACATATTACGTATCCTTTATAAATGTCTGATTCGTAAAGCACCTGCCGAAAATCAAAGCAGTGGCAGATTCATCCGTAATTATTTCACTGTAATTATTTTACTGTAATCTTACAAGTAGCTTTCTTACCGGATTTTAAAACAACTACAGCGGTAGCCGTTCCTTTTGTCTTTGCAGTAATTCTATACTGGTTTGTCTTCACTTTCTTTATTGCCAGAATAGCTTTATTGCTGCTTGTAACAGACTTGACTGAATCCCCCTTCGCCAGCTTTGTAATCGTCAGCGTATAGGATTTGCTTTTTGCCAGAGTCTTCTGTGTTGCAGAAAGCTTAATGGTCGGTTTTAATTTTGCGATCGTCTGTGTCTGCTTCTGACCACAGGACGTGCAGGTACGTTCTCTCTTGCCTGCTGCAAAAACGGTCGGAGCCTTTACCGTTCTCCATGCTCCGTACGTATGCTGATGTGCAGTCGTACCGGCCTTAAGTGTAAAGTTCGTCAGAATACACGGACAATCAAAATCGCCCCAGTCATCCAGCAGGGTACCATTTGAATAGCACGGTGCATTCACGATATACAGCTGGTATTTACCCGGCGCCGCGGTACGTGTATTCCATGAAAGATATCCGCTGTAAACATCCCTTCCGGAAGTAGATACGATATCTAGGTCAAAATTTGAATATACAATCTCTGATCTGGAATTAAAAATTGCTACAATCGGCTTTGTGTAATAATATTTCCATGTGTCTCTGGCATAAAATTTAATATACAGTCTCTGGCCTTTTGTAACTACTGCATTCGCTTTCGGCAATACTTCTGCGAGGTAGTAAGAATCTGAAGCTACCGCTGCCTTTGATTTGCCGGCGAGACGATACAGCTTGCCAAGCTCATTCGATGGTGCTGCGGTGTTTTTGCCTGCTACACCATGTTCCTCCTGCTGTGCTGCAGTTCCGATTTCCTTTTTTTCTGCGGAATCCTTTGCCATAACCGGTACTGAGAACAGAAATACCAGGCAAAGCAGTAACATCCACAGTCTCTTCTTGATCTGTTTCATAAAAATCCTCCCTTTTCTTAAGATGTACTTTCGGAGTTTCTTCGTGCTTGGTTTGTGAGAAAAGTCCCGAAAACACATCGTATATTATCACATATTATACCACTTTTAAAACGCATTTCAAGCGGTGGAACGCAAATATTCCTCGTTTCTGCGCTTTAGCAGCGGACCTTATGGGCTGCGTCTGCCGAATGAAGGAAAATGCCATGCAAAGCCGGAGGATGGATTGCGGAAATGATACAAAAAAACGATGCGTGAAAAACAATTCTGGTTTCTTCACGCATCGCTTTTTGCTTTTGAAAAGCGGTTTCAAATTTCTTTCTTTTTTATTTCACGATCATTCCTGTCTTCCGGTCACTGAACAATGCCACCTCTGCGAGGAAGATAATACCGAGGATCAGCTGCTGCAGCTGCGTCGGGATCATCAGCATGACAAGACCACTGGACAGTACTTTGTACGTCATAACACCAAGAATGATGTTGTAGAAACGCACCTTTGCTCCGCCGTTGACCGGCATTCCGCCAAGCACAAGCGCGATCATGATCTGCGTCTCCAGCTGATTGCCTGCTGTAGAGGTCACAGAACCGACCTTTACGGAGTTGACGAACGCCGCAAGTCCGGTGATGCAGCCTGCAGCCATATAGATCAGCATCTTCGTACGCTCCACGCGGATGCCTGCAAACCGTGCCGCCGTCTCACCTGCTCCGATCGCCTTCAGTCTGGAGCCAAGTCCCGTAAAGGTGAAGATCAGATAAGCTGCCACAAAAATGATGATCGTGAAGGTCAGCATAAACGGCAGTGTATTGTATTTTGAGATATCGCTGACACCATAGACCGGGGAATTGGTCGTCGCATATGCGCAGACTCCGCGGAACAGGTACATGCTGCAGATTGTTACGATAAAGCTCGTAATCTTGCGTTTTACGTTGAAATATCCGTTCATCAGGCCGATCAGTCCGCCGGTCACTACGCCGCCGATGACAGCCAGAATGATATTGTAATGTGACAGATAGCACACAACGATCGAGCAGACGCCAAGCATGGAGCCCTGTGAGAAATCAAGACCGCCCATTGTCATGACCATAAATACGCCGATGGATGAGATCAGGAGCATGTAGGACTGGCTGAGCAGCAGTGAAATATTTTTCGGCTTAAACAGCTTTCCGTCCGTCAGAATTGCGAACAGCACACAGATGATCACAAATCCGGCGATCGGAAGGATGGTCCGCACAATGGACCGCTCCAGGAAAGGAATCTTCTCCGCCGATTCTTTTTTTACTGTTGGTTCCATTCTCTCTACCCCCTTAAATCATGTTGTCGATCAGATCGGTATCCTTCAGATCCTCAGAGCGGTAAAATTCGCCGTTGATCTTTCCGTCCTTCATGATCAGAATCCGGTCTGCCATACCAAGAAGCTCCATGATCTCCTCAGAAATCATAATGATTGACTTACCGCTCTTGCGCATGCGGTTCATCATCGCATAAATGTCTGCCTTTACCTTTACATCAATTCCGCGGGTCGGTGAGTCCAGAATGATCAGGTCAGAATCCTTTCCGATCCAGCGCGCCAGGACGACCTTCTGCTTGTTTCCTCCGGAAAGTGCTGACACGAACTGATCAACACCCGTCATCTTTGTGCTCATCTGCTTCGCAAACTTATCTGCAAACTGCTTCATTGTGCTTCCTTTTAAAATACCTCCCTTTTTCAGGTCCTCCAGAGACGGAAGACAAATATTCTCGCAGATGGTATCATTAATAACCAGGGACTCGTTGTCACGGTCCTTCGATGCATATGCCATGCTGTGACGGATCGCATCCGGGATGGAATTGATCGGTGTGCCGTCCCCCAGCGTTACGCTTCCCTCACGGAAATACGATGCTCCGAAGATCGCTTTCCCCACCTCATGCATGCCGCACTCGGAAAGTCCGCCGATACCAAGGATCTCGCCCTTGTGAAGCTCCAGAGACAGGTTTTCGATCTGACCCTTTACCGTCAGGTTCTTGACGGAAATTACCACTTCATCCGACACCTTCTCGCCATAATCGGTACGGTAATAGCTGTTTCCGATCTCGCGGCCTACCATCAGCTGCTTCAGTCTGTCCGGTGTTGCCTCTGCCTTTGTGATCGATCCGATCATGACACCATCACGCAGAACACTGATGTTATCGGACTGCTCGATGACCTCTTCCAGGTCATGGGAAATGAAAATAACACAGCTTCCATTGTCACGCATCCGATGCATAACCTTGAACAGCTCCTCGCGGCCCTTCTGACCGAGCGCCGTTGTTGTCTCATCGACCACCAGCACCTTCGGATTGAAATACGTTGATTTGACGATCTCGATCAGCTTGCGGTCCTCAAAATTATAATCATCGATCGTGCGGGAAGCATCGATGTAGCTGAAGCCGTAGCTGTTTAAGTACTCCTGTGCCTGGCGGTTCATTGCCGCCGTATTTTTTACTCCGTATTTTGTGAAACGGTCCTCGTTTCCAAGAAAAATATTTTCTGCTACTGTCAATCCGGAAAGTGTTCCGATCTCCTGCACAATGATCGCAACGCCCTGATGATTTGCTTCTACCTGATTCGTTGCGGTGATCTCTTTTCCTTCCAGTGTAAACGTTCCGGAATCCTTTTTATAAATACCGGTCAGACAGGAGGTCAGGGTTGATTTTCCTGATCCGTTTTCTCCGATCAGTGCATGGATCTCGCCTTTTTCAAACGTAAGAGAAACGTGATCCAGAGCATGCGTGATTCCGAAATGCTTATCGATCTTATCCGCTCTTAATAATATTTCGCCCATTGTCGTTCCTCCTTATTTCACCACAAGACCCTTGACCGGCTTTGTCGTCAGAGCCACAATCGCAAGCAGTGCCGCGCCGGTAACGACGTTCTGAATCGTTGTCGGTGCTCCAAGCGCTACAAATCCGTTGAACATCAGCTGTATGATCATCTCTCCGATCACGATTGCAATGACCGGATGACCATATTTCTTAAATGCAAGTCCGAAGAAGGTTCCCATCAGAGGCGTAAAGTTCCGGCTCATAGAGGAAAGATTTGCTGCGGACGTCATGGAGGTTCCGAAGCTAATCGTCAGGATCGACTGCAGCCCGAAGAACAGACCTGCGAGTGTAAATGCCACTACTTTATATTTCGCTACGTTCACGCCCATATTTTTCGCAACGACCTCGTTGCTTCCGATTGCATACGTGTATGTTCCTACCTTTGTGTATTTCAGAATGAACGCGCACAACAGGTAAGCAAGCACAGCCAGGATCAGGTTTGCCGGATAATCTCCAAAAGCACGGAAATTAATATCAAGAATAACGTTCTTTCCGTTTGTCGCATAAACGCTGAGTGCCTCATAGATCAGAGACAGGGCAACGGTAACGATCAGGGACGAAATGTGCAGCTTGATGTAAACCAGTCCATTGATCAGTCCGATCAGCGTGCCGCACAGAATCGGTGCAATGATCAGTCCCGCATAGCCAAAGCGGACGCTCGCATTGCAGGCAATGATTGAGGAAAGCACGATGTTCGCACCGACACTCATATCAAACGGTCCCATAACGCAGATAAAATACAGTCCGCAGCCGCCGACCGCATAGATCAGCGCTGACTTCATGTACGTCGCCAGCTTATCCGGAGAACCAAAAGTTGCCGGCGCAAGAATTTTAAATACAGCCCAGAAGGCCACAAGCAGAACCAGTAGGAGTGCAATTCCGTAATACTGGCTTTGTTTCAGTTTTTTCATACCCTATCTCCTTCCTGAACACATATTTTGAGCCACGCGCCCATGCTGCAGATTCCCAGCTCTGTGCCGCGTGGCTCAGTCTTTGTTACTGTCAGTTGCTGTGTCTTGAAATTACGTCATCAATTGACAGTGAAGTTGCTGCTTTGTTCAGATCATCGAAGCTGTAGCCTGCCATCTCAACGATTTCTTCATCTGTATACGGATCTGCATCTACGAAATACTGCTCGTAGTTTGCATAGTCTTCAGAAGAGGATACGTACAGATACGGGAAGAGGATCTCGTAGCCGAAGGTACCTGCTTCTTTTACGTAGTTGCCTTTTACTGCATTGTAGGTGGTCAGGAATGCAAACAGCGGGTCGCAGAAGTGTCCGCCGGACTCAGCAAACATTCCGCCGCTCTCGAGCTGCTCAGCCAGGTCATCCAAGAAGTCGGTTGAAACAACATCGATCTTTCCGGTCAGTCCTTCGTTTGCCAGTGCTCCGATGGAACCTACCAGCGGGTCTCCGCCGCCTCCTGCAACGATCAGGGCATCCATATCCGGGTTGGAGTTGTAAAGGGAAAGTGCTGCTGCAGCGCCCTCCTCAGAAGAGGTGTTTGCGTATACCGGCTCAGTCATGGTTGCCTGATCATCCGGGTTTGCCTCGTTCCACTCATCGATTGCTTTCTTGTAGCCTGTCCATCTCTGCTGGAAGGTAGCGTCACCAACGGTCCATGCCTCAAGGCCGATGTTGCGGTCGCCGTTCTCCAGAAGGAGATTTACCAGTGTGTAGCCGTTTGTTACCTCGTCCTCATGTACGGCACCGAGATAATACTGGGAATTGCATGCGGTCTGGTATACTTCCGGGCTGTTCTCCTCGGAAATGATACGGAAGAACTGCATCAGATATACTTCGTTTGCATCACAGGTCTGGATTGCGGATGTCATCTCGGAGTCTGCGGAGTTGCAGATGATGATTCCGTCACAGCCTGCTGCGCAGAGCTGCTCTACCGATGCGGTAACCTGCTCCGATACGTGGCCCTGGTCTACATACATAACATTTACGCCGAGCGCATCTGCTGCTTTGTCGATAACCTTCTTACACTGGCTTCCAAGTACGTCCGTGGAACTCCAGATCGATACGCCGATCGTGATGTCATCATCTGCGGATACGTTGATCGCAGTTGCCGTTCCAAGTGATGCGACCATTGCTGCTGACAGGACAGCTGCTGCCATTTTCTTCATTCTCTTTTTCATGTTTTAAAACCCTCCCTTAAATATTTTCGTTCCGTTAAACCTCTTCCAGCCGGATTATGATTTTTCGTTCCGACTTGGTACGAGTTTATTAAACCATAATCCGGCTGGATTTTGTTAGGACATATTTGATGCACTTTGTTGTACTTTTTTTACTCTCTTCCACTCTGTTATACAATTTTGCACAAAACACTTCACAGGCGGCTGCGGTACTCGCTCGGACTGACGCCCATCTTTTTCCGAAATACACGGCTGAAATAATGGTAATCGTCATACCCGACGAGAAATGCGATCGCCTCCAGCTTCCGGCTCTCATCGCGCATCAGCTGCGCAGCCTTTTCCATCCGCACCCGCGTCAGGAAGGAGATGACCGACTCTCCATATTTCCTGCTGAAGATCCGTGACAGATAGCTTGCATCCACATGATACTGCTCTGCCAGCGAGGCCAGCGTGATATCTTCCGCGTAATCAGTCTCAATCCGGCGGCGGATCCGCTCTATCTGTCCGGCTACGGAATCCGGCTGCTGCTGCTCTTTTTGTTCCCGCAGTCCTTCCACCATGATCTTGAGCGTCTCCGACAGCTTTTCTCCGTTCAGACATTTCAGGTAGTAGTCCACGTTATCCATCGCTTCTTCCATCATGCCATGCAGCTGCGGCTGCTCTTTTTGCACGTAAGAAAAAATGGTATTTGTGATCCTCCCGACATACTGCTTGACTTCCAGATACGTCCACCCACGCTCGCCGCTGCGTGCCAGATCCGTCTTTTCAAAAATCAGATGCACGGCTCCCGAGATCTGCTGGGTCTTCAGGAGATGATACAGCTCTTCCTCCAGATGCTCCCCGCTGCTTTGCAGCACCACGTTTTTTTCACCTGATGCCTGCAGTTCACAGTTTACCACACTGTGCCTTCGCTCAAACGGCCGTGTAACAAGCGCGGCAATCAGCTCCCGGTAAACTGCTCCGATCTCCGATCTCCACTGCTCCTTTTTGCTGTCATGTTCTGCCGTATGGTACAGCACAACCGATACCGGCCCGTACGTCGCTTCCGGAAAATGCTCCAGAACCTTTCCTGCAAAACGATTCAGCTGTGCTTCATCCGCCTTTCCGATGACAAGAAACTCACTCATCTTACTGTTGTAATGAAACAGTGTCACCGCGTCCTCTTTGCACAGCCCGCGCAGCTGCTGCTTGATATCAAACGACATCTGCAAAATATCGTGTTCAAACTGTTCCGCGATCTGCACGATATCATAAAATTTTACAAGTGCCGCCGCGTTTCCTTCCAGGGATACGCCATATTCCGCCATTTCCGTCCCCGCGCCGTAAAGCGCTGCCGTAAGCAGCGCACTGTACTCTCCGTCCTCCAGAAACGAAGCAATCTTATCCTCCTGATTCAGCTGATGCCGCGCCCGCTGCTTTTCTTCCTCACGTTTTTCTAAAAGCGCCGCTGCCTTCTCGATTACGCGCTGCAGATCCTCCTGCCCGACCGGCTTTAACAGATAGTCGATTCCACCTGAGATGAAAACACCTTTTACTTTATCAAAATCATCATACCCGCTGACTGCAATCGTAATTACCTCCGGATACTCCTCCCTCAGACGCTTCAAAAGCTCCAGTCCGTCCAGAAACGGCATGTTGATGTCAGTCAGAAGGATGTCCGGTCGCTCTTCCTCCATCCGTTCCAGCACCTCTTCACCGTCACAGGCCGGTTCCAAGAAAATGTATCCATTCTCCTCCCATGGAAAAAGGCTGCGCAGGTTTTCCCTGCTCCAGTATTCATCATCCGCTGCCAATACCCGATATCCTGCTTTTTTCATTTTCCAGCCTCCTCTGCGGTCTGTGCGGGAACCGTCACCCATACGGCTGTCCCTTCACCCTGACTGCTCTCAATCCGTATTCCGTACTGCGCACCAAACCGCCGTTTCAGCCGCGCATTCACATTCAATATTCCAATTGATACACCGGATTCCACTCTTTTTGGGTCATTCTTCTCCAGGAGCTCATTCATCTCTCCGGCATCCATTCCCGTTCCGTTGTCCTGGATAAGAATTACCAGATTTTCTCCCTCATGCTGCGAACGGATCAGCAGCTTTTTATCCTTTCTGCGCACGTTTCTAAGACCATGCGTAATCGCATTTTCAACAATTGGCTGCAGACAGATCCGCGGAAGCTGATCCTCCAGCGTCTCTTCCGCAATCTGATAATCATACGCCACATCTGAGCCGCTGCGCACGTCCATCACATACAGGTAATTTTTAACGTGCTCCATCTCCTTGCCTACGGTCGAAAACTCATCCGTCATGTTCAGACTGTAGCGAAAGACTGCCGAGAGCGAATAACACAGGCTGCTCACCAGCGGACAATTCTGCGCATTTGCAATTCCGCTCATCGTATTTAATGTATTATAAAGAAAGTGCGGATTGATCTGTGCCTGCAGCATCTTATACTCCGTCCGCTCCACTAAAAGCCGGTACTTGTACTCCTCCTGCGCCATTGCCTGCACACGGTCGAGCATTTCATTAAACTCCGTGCCGAGTACCTTCAGCTCCTCCGACCATCCGATGGGCTCCATCCGAAGCTCCGTCTCTCCGTTTTTGATCCGTTCGATCCGTTCGAGCATCTGCTCAACCGGACGGGTCAGCCATTTGGAAAGCAGCAGCACAAGCAGCGTTACCGCTGCAATCATCATGACGAGAATCACAAGCAGAGACCGGTTCAGTGATTTCTGGGTTGCGGTCAGCAAAGATTGTGATACAAGGGCAAATGCTTCCAGATTACAGTCCTCCTGACCGACCCGGATCAGATAATAATCACCGTACTCTTCTTCCAGCATACTGGTATCGTAATAATTTTCGACTACCCTGGTGAGCTGCTTCTGAATGCGCTTCTGATCCTCATTTGCCTCCCCGGTCATCGCAACTGCCCGGTCATCGATCGGCTGCAGCCACAGATAAACGTGCGAAAGATCCACATATTTATTCATGATCGCTACGAGCGCTGCACTGTCGATCTCACATACCAGATAGCCGATCTGCTGCCGCTCCGCATCATAATTATGCAGCTTCAGCACAAACCGGATAACATTCTTGTTCTCCAGGGGATTATAGTAGCCGGAAATCATCAGGTCGTTGCGTGCGCTGTGCACATATTCTTTGACGCGGTCCTCGTTTGCCTCATATTCGGCTGCATAAATATTGCGCGAAAAGGTCTGGCAATTATACCGGTAGGCACTTACCAGCGCATCCTCCGCATCGTAAAGATACATCGCAAGCAGCCGGTCCTCCTTCGTAAAACGCTTCCGTCCAAGATACCAGCTCCTCCAGTAATACGCCGTCAGCGCATCTTTTCCCTCTCCTGCCGCCGCGCTTCTGAGCGCTTCGATCAGATCCCTCTCACTGTAAACAGTCAGCATCTCCGAGCGGATCGTATGGATAAATGAGGAAAGCTCCGACTGCATTTTCGTCAGGGTGTTCTCGCTGTCCGTAATACTCTCAAAGCGGATCTGCCTCCGCAAAGACTCCTGAAAAAGAAGGGTCTGCAGAAAAAGGGCACTGAGCACGCAGCCGATACAGAATACCAGAATTGCTTTTCTCATCGTCCAGCCTTTTTTCTTCATTTTGTCCTCCCAGACATACTCTGTTTCATCCGCGTCCGGCGCAGCCGAAAAGCTCCATTTTCGCCTTCGTCGCCTCTGCCACAGCCTCTACCTGATACGGGATAATATCTGTCATTGCAGTCTTTCCGTCTGCGAGTGCCTTTGCAGCCGCCGATGCCGCAGCGATATTGATATCCGTAAAAATATTAATTTTACTGATTCCGTGCGCGATCGCCGTCTGAAAATCCGTTCTGGAAAGTCCGGAGCCGCCGTGAAGCACCAGCGGTATCCCGATCGCATTTTTGATCTTTGTAATCCGTTCAAAATCGAGCTTCGGCTTGAATTTATACAGGCCATGCGCCGTACCGACCGCAATCGCAAGCGCATCGACCCCGGTACGATCAGTAAAGTCCTTTGCCATGTCCGGATCCGTATAATAATCCTCCGGCCGTTCCAGCGCTGAATCGCCCTCGTTATCTCCGACGTGACCAAGCTCCGCCTCCACGGTCGCACCAAACAGATGCGCAAGCTTCGTGATTTCCTTTACCTTGCGGATATTTTCTTCATACGAATCCGTTGAACAGTCGTACATAATCGAAGAAAATCCCAGCTTCAGCGCCTCCACGCATTTTTCAAAGGTCAGACCATGATCGTAATGCACCACGACCGGCACATCTGCCTTTTTCGCCATCGGAAGAATCATATCGGAAAGCTCCTCCAGTGGTCCGTACGGAAGCAGAATTTCCGCTGTTCCGATGATTACCGGCGCACGCAGCTCCTGTGCTGCCTGCAGTACCCCTCTTGCCATCTCAAAATTCACTGTATTAAATAATCCGACTCCGTATCCCTTTTCTGCTGCCGGAAGCAGCACATCATTCAAATTTACAAGCATCCTCTTCCCGCCTTTCTGCTGCTGTCAGATCAAAATTTATTCGTCTCGCTTCGCCCAGCCGCGCTCGATTCGCGTATTCAGTTTTTCAAGTGAACAGATTCCATCCAGTGCCCCGTACGATGCCACACAGGATGCCCCCTGCGCAGCCGCCAGCTGAATACAGCGCAGAAGCGGATATCCCTCCAGCATCGCACACAGAAACGCTGCGATCGTCGTATCACCGGCGCCCGTCCCTGACAGCACCTGATCCGGGACGTAGCTCCTCTCAAAGCCCTCCTTTACTCCCCAGTTCACCGGATCGATCCCGGTAATCGCTGCCAGAGCCCCCAGCTGCCCTGTATCAGCCGTTTTATAGTACAGTCCCGGCGCTCCGCACTTGATCAGTACCATTTTTGCGCCAAGCGCAATACAACGCTCCGCAAGCGGCCGGACATCCGTTTCCGGATCCAGAAATTCCACCGGATCCCCTCCATCCGCCCGTTTCTGCCATGATTCATACCGTGGTCTGTCAAGCATAAAACAAAGCTCTTCCACACTTGGCACAAAAAAGTCCACATACGGAAGCACTCTTTCCAGTATCACTTCCCAGTCTGCCCGGCCGGCCTCTGAATCTGCATCCACAGCGGCCATGTCCATCGATGTGGCTATTCCATGTTCCTTCATATATTTCATCATGATTTCCAGCTCTTCCCCGCCGCGCTCATACATTTTTTTCATGATCGGCGGGTAACCGAAATGAAACAGCACCGCATCCTCCAGCTTCTTCTGATCGATATCTGCAAAGGTAAAGGTATCGTTACACCCCGGATCGTGCAGAAAAATACGATCCGTGCCGGGTACTGCAATCACTGCGGAATACGAGGTCCGCTCCCCCTGCACCGCAATGATTCCATCTGCCGCACCGTATTTCCGGTAAATATCGGCCAGAATCTTACCAAATTCATCCATCCCGGTCTTCGCCATCAGACAGACCTCTGCGCCAAGCAGCCGCATCGCCAGCCCTGTATTGGAAACTGAACCGCCGCTGCTGATGCTGACACCCTCCATCTGGATCAGACGCCCCGGCACCAGCACATCCCCGATCCGCCGACAGCCCCCACTGCGCGGAAATACCGGTGTAATATCCAGACACGCATGCCCGGCAGCCACCACTTTCTTTTTCACTTTCACGTTTTCGCACCCCGTTTTTCGTTATTTCCATCCACTGTCCGTATTTCTGTGTTTTGACACTTACAGTCATAATAACTATTTTTTACGTATTTGTACAGCGTTTTTCGTTGATTTTGCACCGTCTTTGTCAAAACGGATATTTGCAATCCGCTTTGCTACTTGCCTGACTCGGTTAAAATCTGTGCTACAACACGCAGGTTCTCAAAAAACTCAAAAACCGGTGGATTTGCTGCAGCGCCCAAATCCACCGGTCTTCTCTTTCTGATTTATAGCAATTCTGCAAAATAATGCATCCCATCCGATCTGTCAGAGCGTGAAATACTGCGTCAGAAATCTTTGCCGTGCGTCAGCACGCCTGCAGATTTCATCCTTGTCTTTCGCGCTCTGCCAAATCGTCTTGCCTGCATTATTTTATTGAATTGCTATACTTTTCTTTTAACTGCGATTTTATCAGTTCTCTGAAATAACCATCCTCAACCATCAGTTTCTCCCTCATTCCATTCTGAACCACTTTTCCATTTTTGAGCACAATCAGATGATCCGCTTCATTGATGGTCGACAATCTATGTGCTACCATTAAAATCGTCTTTTTATGGGCAAGATGGCGAATGGTGTCCTGGATTTCCTGGTCTGTTTTTGTATCGAGATTTGACACTGCCTCATCCAAAATCAAAATCGGTGAATCCTTCAGCAATGCTCTGGCAATCGCAATTCTCTGACGTTGTCCTCCAGACATCTGAACGCCGCGTTCCCCTGTCACTGTATCATAACCTTGCGGCAGCGACATGATAAACTCATGAATTTTCGCCATTTTAGCCGCTTCGATCATTTCTTCTTCCGTAGCGTCAGGCTTTCCGATACAGATGTTGTTACGAATAGTCGTATTGAACAGATACACGTCCTGAAGCACTACAGAAATCAAACTGTGCAGCCTGTGCAGGCTCATATCCCGAACATCAACACCACCAACCATGATGCTTCCGGAATCAACATCCCACAATCTGGCAAGCAGATTCATACAGGTCGTTTTTCCTGCACCGGACTCCCCCGCAAAGGCTACAATTTCTCCCGGTTCTATTTGAAAAGAAACATCCTGAAGCACCTTCGCCCCATCCTTTTCGTATTGGAAAACCACATTTGAAAAACGAATTTCCGGTGCGATTTCTGCCGTATCTCCCACACCTTTTTTATCGTCAATCACCGGTTTCGCTTCCATCATCCCGGCAACCCTTCTCGATGCTGCAAATACCGTTCCGAAATTTCGCGCCAGGCTGCAGATTGTCAGCAGTGGATTAAACGCAAGCCAGGCAGATGTTCCGACAACCGCATACCATTCCAAACTGATTTTTCCGTTAAATACAAGAAAAATTCCAAGCAGATTCATACATACCGCCGAAATTCCTGATGCGCTCTGCAGCAGCGCTCCTTCCGTCCCCATTCTTCTGGCATACTCTACCTGAATGTCAGTCAGGGCATTCATATATTTTTTATTCTTTTCCTTATAACGTTTCTGCCAGTTCAGGGTAAGGATTTCATTCATCCCGTTTATTCCTTCCAGCGTAACAGAATTTGCTTCGCCCAGACGAAATCGGGATTCCATTCCCTGTTTATCTGCCTTTCCCTTCATGATAAATGGAATCCATATAAGAACGGCCATGCACAGCACAACTGCTGCCGCCAGACTCCAATGAAGCCATCCAAGGAAAATAGTTATCGCTGTGCACGTAACAGCTACAACTACTGCATACCCCACTGTATGTCCGTAAAACCATTCCAGCTGTTCCACATCATTCATCAGCGTTGTAGCAACCTGCCCGGATCTCTGTTTCAGAAGGATATCCGGACATAATGTAATAAATTTATCATAAAGTCCTATTCTATAATCGACCAGTGCATGATATGCCACTACATGAGAAGAGTAGCTTTCCAGATAAGTCATTACTGCTCTGCATACCACACAGGCAAGCAGCAGCTTCAACCACGGAATTTCTTTCGGAAGCTTTCCCTGGACAGCAGCAGCTGTCATATAAGCACAAATACCAACCGCACAAATAATACTGGTCTCTTTCATAATCCCGCAAATAATACTGAATATCATCTTTTTCCGATATGCCGCCAGCTGCGAAAGCATATATTTCACACTCGCCCAGCGCCCCGCTTCTTTTATATTCACTTTACTCATCTCCCTTCTGCGCCGCAATCAGACCGGCATAAATTCCTTTTTTCTTCAGAAGCTCCTCATGGGAGCCGCATTCCTTCAGTTCACCCTGATTCAGTACGAGGATCCGCCCGGCGTTTTGTATCGTAGAAAGCCTGTGCGCTATTATAATGGTTGTAAAACGTCCCCGTAAGTTCTCTATTGTTTCCTGAATCATTGCTTCACTTGCTGCATCCACACTGGATGTTGCCTCGTCCAGCAGAAGAACCGGTGCCTTTTTCAGGATTGCCCTTGCTATTGCAATTCGCTGCTGCTGACCTCCGGAAAGTGTATCACCGCGTTCCCCGACAATTGTGTCATATCCCTTTGGAAGCTCCATAATAAAGGCATGTGCATTTGCCACCTTTGCAGCTTCTATTATTTCTTCATCTGTGGCATTTGGAGCTGCCATCCGGATGTTTTCACGCACCGTCCCATAAAACAGATACGTGTTTTGAAATACTACTGCAATTTTACTTCTGAGATATTCAATCTCGTAATCCTTTAAGTCTACTCCATTTATCCTGATCGATCCTTTTGATACATCATAAAACCGAAGCAGGAGATTTATCACCGTTGACTTACCAGCGCCTGAGCTTCCCGCAATGGCAACTGTTTCTCCCGGTACAATAGAAAAGCTTACATTTTTCAATGCTTCCTCGCGCTTATTATTGTAAGAAAAGCTTACATTCTTAAATTCAATGGATGGAAGGCCACTTTCCAGGCCTCTCACAACTGGATTTTCCTTCTCTTTTGTTGAAACCGGTGCATCCAGAATCTCCAGCAGTTCGCTGGCTACGGAAAATCCCATCATACTTGCATGCCAGGCATTGTTTAAATCTCCAATCGGACGGACACACTCAATTACCAGAAATAAAAATGTCATCAGTACGGACGCGCTGATTTTTCCATCATTGCAGCTATAGGCGGCCACACCTGTCATAACCGAAGTGGCAATTCCTGTCATCAACGCAATGTTCGCATTTGAGAACAGCGAATTTCTTGTATTTGTTTCCTGAAGGATTCGAAATCTTTCACTCAGCTCACGTAGCTCTTTTCCTTTGTCCCCTTCTGCATTAAACAACTTCAGAGTATTCATTCCCTGCATAGTATCAATATACTGTGCATTCAACACTGCATAATTTTTCCAGTAGCCAATGCATGAGACCGTATAATAGCGCATAAAAATATGCGGCATCAAAATTGCCAGTGTTGTCGAAATCAAAACAATCGCACCGCATACCGGCTCATTTGCAAAAATATAAATAACCATCGGAAGTACAGAAAAGAACACAATGAACACCTGCGGAATATAAGACACAAAATAAGGTTCAATATATTCAATCCCATCGGTCACCAGAGACTGAAATCGTCCAGAACGCTTGTCTGCCTGATACTCCGGTCCAAGCTCAAGAAGCTTTCCAACAAGCATCTCTCTCAGAACCGTTTTTATTTTTCCTCCGATCTGTTTTGTGTAACCCTCCTGATATTTTGTCAGAAATGCCCTGAATATAATACATACGATTACAATTCCATACCATAGCAGGCATTTTTCCATGTCCGCCCGGGCAAATACTGCCCCTACTCCCTGCGCAAGCGCAATTGCCTGAAATACATACGAAGCAGTTACAAGCAACCCCTGCAGAATTTTGCAGACAATCTCTTTCGTAATATATCTGGCATATTTTGCTACCTTCAGATAATCCAGGAAACTTACATGAATATCATAAAATTCTGTTGTACTTTTTCTTTCCATATTTCTCCGCCCGTTTTCTTTTATATACTTCTTAGCTTCCCGTTTTCACGGCTCCAGCACAGAATCCAGCAACAGTTTCGTATAATTACACTGAGGAGCAGCCAGGATCTGCCCTGTCTCTCCCTGCTCCACGCACTCGCCGTCCAACATGACTATCATCCGATCACAGAGGCTTCCAACCAGAGCAATGTCATGGGAGACAAATACGACCGCTATATCCAGTTCTTTTGCAAGCCCACGGATCAGTTTTGCAATTCTGTCCTGAACGATCACATCCAACGCACTCGTAATCTCATCGCACAGCAGCAGATCTGGATTCGTCATAACCGCTCTGGCAATAGCTGCCCTCTGACACTGTCCTCCGCTTACCTCTCCCGGATGACGAAGTGCCAGTTCTTCCTTCAGACCAACCTTATCCATATAGAAGCCGATAATTCTCATCTGTTCCTTTTTATCAGAAATCCCGGACAGAAATTTCAGGTTTTCCCGCATGGAAGCCGCCATCCTTCTCCGCGGATTAAAGGATTCTGCGGCATTCTGAAAGACCATCTGCATCTGCCTGTATCTTTCTTTCCGGTTTTTCCGGCATACCGGTTTCAGTTTCGCTCCATTCAGATAAATCTCACCCGCATCCGGTGTTTCCACTCCGGCAATCTGCTTCAGAAGCGTACTTTTCCCGCATCCGCTCTCCCCCACAATCCCTAAGATTTCTCCCTTTTCCAGAGAAAAACTGATGTCTTTTAATGCAGGAATCACTATCCCATTCTTGCGATACGTCCGTGTTATATTTTTTACCTCTAAAACTGTCATTCACTTTCCTCCAGCTTCTGCCATCTTCCAAGCCTTGGCACTGCTGCCAGAAGTTCCCTCGTATAGGGATGCACCGGATTCTTCAGCAATATCTGAGTCTGCTCACATTCAACGATCTTTCCCTCATACATGACAGCGATTCTGTCACACATTCTGGCAGCTACTCCCATATTGTGGGTGATCAGGATCATGCTGTTCTTCATTTTATGGTGAAGCTCCAGCAGCTCCTCCACAATCTGCTTCTGAACTGTCACATCCAGCGCACTGGTCGGTTCATCTGCCAGAAACAGCTTCGGATTCAACAGAATTGCCATGGCAATCCCAACTCTCTGATTCATTCCACCGCTCAATTCATATGGACAGCTTTCTAAAATCCGCTCCCTGTCCTTTAAATTTACTCTTTCCAGAGTCTTCATAATCTGTTTGATGGAACTTTCCCTGTCCCACAATGCATGGCTCTTCAGCGTCTCTGTAAACTGCTTTTTATACGTGCGGATTGGATGAAACGATGAGGAAGAGTTCTGGAATACCATGCTTATGTCCTTTCCATACAGCTCCTTCCGCTCTCTGTCCGAAAGCCCAAAGAGATCTCTCCCCTGAAAAACAGCCTGTCCATCAAAAATACGTACGCCATACTCTTTGGGGTTGATCAGTGCCTTCAGCAGGGTACTTTTTCCGCATCCGCTTTCTCCGACAATTCCAAGTACTTCATTTTCTGCAAGTTCAAAGGATACTCCATCCACGATCACCTGATCCTCATATCCGGCCTTCAAATCTGTCACTTCCAACAGTCTGTCACTCATTTTGTCCCTCCACATCCAACAGATCACGGGCAGCATCTCCCAGAAGATTAAAGATTGTCACCGTCAGGACAATCGCAGCGCCTGGGAAAAGCACCGCCCATGGCGTAAGCTGAATAAAGGCCCGTGCCTCATTGATCATGCTTCCCCATTCTGCTTTCGGTGCCTGTACTCCAAGCCCCAGGAAAGAAAGTCCTGCAAAGCCCATCATCATAGAACCGATTTTTGAAGTTGCATTTACCACCAGCGTACCGATGATATTCGGCAGTATATGAAACACCATGATATGCAGATCCGGGCATCCTCCCATTTGGGCCGCACTGACATATGCTTCCTTTTTCTGTATCAGAACCTGACTTTTCGCAAGTCTTGCATACGTAGTCCATCCGGCGAACCCAAGCGCAACCATGGCATTCCACATACTCCCGCCCAGCATTCCGGCCACTGCGATGGCAAGAACCATCTCCGGCAATGCCATAAGGATGTCTGCCAACCGCATGACAAGGCTGTCAAATATCCCTCCATAGTAACCGCAAAAAATGCCGATTACCGTTCCGATCAGAAATGTAACTGCAACCAGAAATACTGCGCTGAAAATACTGGTCCGTGCACCTGCCAGAACACGGCTGAAGATACAACGTCCCAGCTTATCCGTTCCAAACGGATACTGCGCACAGGGCGCCGCTTTCATCGCCGCCGGATTTGTCGCATACGGATCATTCGGCGCAAAATACGGTGCGATGACTGCAAAAAGAACCAGAAGCGCCGCCAGCGCAAGAAACAGAAAAAATCTCCGTTTTACTTTTTTTCTCATTCTCATATGATTAATTTTCCTTCTTTATCCTTGGGTCAAGAAAATGGTAACTGAGGTCTGTTATCAGGTTCACCATCACATAAATGGTTCCAAATATAAGAACGAATCCCTGCACGACCGGATAATCCCTCGCTGTGATAGAGTCCATTACCAGCTTTCCGATTCCCTGCCACCCGAAAATAGTTTCTATTACGACACTTCCTGCCATCATGGAACCAAGTGACAGTCCTGCCAGCGTAACAATGGAAACAAGAACACTTCTTAATACGTTCCGGTAAAGAATATATCTCTCCTTGACGCCCCTTGAACGAAGACCATGTACATAATCTCTTCCCATCTGATCCAGCACTTCTGCGCGGACCTGACGGGTAAAGCGTGAAATAACCGGAACTGCAAGTGCAATCGCCGGAAGCACCATTTCTTTTAAGCCATTCTTTTTCGCCACAACTGGAAACAGTTTCAGCTTTACGCAGAAAAAATACATAAGCAGTACGGCAAGAAGGAAGCTCGGAATACTGTTTCCCACAAAACTGATAAAGCGAATCAGGTAATCGATGATTTTGTTCTGGTGTACCGCACTGTATATACCAAACGGAATTGCAAGCAGCATCGCCAGAAGCATACTTGTCCCGCCCAGAATGGCGGTATTTTTCAGTGCACGAAATAATTTATCTGCAACCGGAAGGCCATCCCGGTAACACGTTCCAAAATCTCCATGCAAAATACCCACAAACCAATCCGCATACTGCTGCCAGAATGGGCGATTCAGCCCCATCTCTTCCCTCATCTGTTCCAACAGTTCATCCGTAATCATTGCTTCCATGGAAACCAGCTTTTTCTGTGCCGGATCCCCAGGTGAAATATATAGAAGCAGAAACGTCAGAATACTCAGTCCAAGCAGAATCGGAATCAGCTGCAGTACTCTTTTTAAAATATATTTTTTCATTTTGTCCTTTCTTACCTGCAAAAGGAGCTGTTTTACAAACACAGCCGCAATTCTGGTCTCTGTTCAGATCCATTTGCAACTGAATGTAAAACAGCCCCTGTTTCATTGTAGGCAACAGTTATTCTATCGTTGTATCTGCGTCGATGCCATAAAAATCAAATGGCGATGTCTCCGCATATCCGGTAACGCCCTTTTTCAGGACCGTGATTTTATTGAATAATGCGATAAACCCATATGCATTCTGATCGATCAGCCTCTGAACAATCTGATTGGAGATTTCCGCTCTCTTATTTACATCTGCTTCATGCCTTAAGCTTTCCAGCAAAGAGCTGCATTCTTCATCCTGAAATCCGCCGATGGTATAAAATCCATTTACAAGCCCGGAAAGGAAATATTCCGGATCGCCAGTCATATCAGCAATCGAACAATACAGGGCAATATCAAAATCACCTGTCGACATATACGTTGCATCCGGATCTTCTTCACAGGTAAGAGATGCCTGAACTCCAATATTTTTCAATTGTTCCTGCATCAGTGTAGCCAGTGTATCCAGAGAACGTGACGCATAGTAGGCAATATTCAGTGACAGGACAGTTCCATCCTTCTCATAGTATCCGTCACCATTCAACGTATATCCCTCTTCCTCAATCAGCGCTTTTGCTTTTTCCGTATCAACCGCAGGTTTTGTTACCTGTCCATACTGCACCGTCGAACTGAAAGGTCCTACCGTCGCCGTTACCGTTCCGCCCAGGTATTCCTCCATTGCATTTGCATCCACAGTCAGATTGATCGCCTCGCGAAGCTTTTCGCTCAGCCTGTTTTCATTCAAAATATAGAACTGAAGTCGTTTTGCCGGAAGCGTGACTACATTGTAGGTATCTGGATCTGCCTCATAAATTTCCTTTGCTGCGGCTGTTACCCCTGTATATGCATCGATTTCTCCGTTCTGCATCGCCATCAGCTTTGTATCGTCATCCTGCATATAGTAGAAATCAACATGATCCATTTTGACCTCACCGTCCCAGTAGTTTTCATTTTTAGAGACGGATACCACATTGCCAGGCTCGAAATTTTCAATTACAAATGGTCCTGTCGCCACAAGTTCCTTGGTAAAATCAGTCGTTGCATCCAGGTCCGCAATCGCATATCCCGGAGACGCCAGGGTATTTAACAGCGTTGGATATTCATCACCACAATCAATCTTAATGGTGTGGTCATCCACTACATCAAATTTAAAATCATTTATAAAATTTGCTTTCGCATTGATTTCAGCGCTGCGCTGCAGATTTCGGATTACCATTTCCGGAGTCACCGGATTCCCATTTGAAAATTTAATTCCGTCCTTCAGCGTAATCGTCCAGATATTTCCCTCCATAACACCGGACTCGGCAAGGCATGGCTGGATGGATGTATCATCTGCTATTTTAAACAGATTCTCTGTCAGGCCGTAAACTCCATTGTACCAGGAACTGTTTCCCTCATGCGGATCGATCGAATCATAAGAAAAATTGGTTGCAATCGTAAGTGTTTTTTCCTCTTCTGCACTTACGCCAGACACACCTGTCATACCTGCTGCCATTGAAACTGCAAGGATGCAAGCCATTAATTTTTTTAACTTCATTATTTTCTCCTCCCAAAAAAGATATTTTTTATCTTAGCCGTTTTAAAAAATACTTACAAGCCCCCAAGGGGGATATTCAGATATTCCTTTTTGGAATGAGCTACAATTTTTTGGTATATTTCATTTGCGTGTTCGATGGTATGTACTTTCGATTGTATGTACTGGAGAAAAAACCTTTTCATATCCCGCTGAAACAAAAAACAGGCTGTACCATCTTCTGGACAGCCTGCTTCTGCTTGTTTTTGAAGTATTTTATTTTAATCTCTTATCTGAAACGTCCCTTTCGTTTTGCATAAAGGACATACCTCAGTCAGCCCATTAAGTACAGCTATAATCCGGGTACTCGATCTTCACCAGCTTCAGCCCATGCGCCGGAGCCGTCTCGGCCGCTGCACTGCGGTCTCTTGCTGCCAGAATTTCCAGTATCTGCTCCGGTTTTATCAGTCCGCCGCCCACCCGGAGCAGTGTTCCGGTAATGATGCGGACCATATTGTAAAGGAAACCATTTCCACGAATACGAATCACGATCTGATCACCGGTCTTTTCAATATCAAGACTGTAGATCGTGCGTACGCAGTTTGTCACCTCTTCTTTTTTCGTACAGAAGCTGGTAAAATCATGTTCTCCGACCAGATATGCAGCTGCTTTTTTCATCTGCTCCACATCAAGCTCCCAATAGTAAAACAGGGAATACAGCCGGCTGCACGGATCCGGAAACTTCCGGCTGCAGATCCGGTATTCATACGTCTTTACTGTGCGCTGAAATCTCGGATGGAAATCAGAGGGCACCTCACAGGAATCCTGAATGCGGATATCCTGCGGAAGCCGTGTGTTCAGCGCATAGGAAATCCGCTCTGCCGGCATGCGCGCCGATGTATCAAAAACCGCCACATTTCCGTCTGCATGCACGCCTGAATCCGTGCGGCTTGCGCCGATCACATGAATTTCTTCTCCCAGCAGTTCGGAAAGATGGTGATTTAAAACACTCTCAATTGTGATTCCGTTCGGCTGTACCTGCCAGCCGCAATAATTTGTTCCATCGTATGCAACGATTATTTTTACTCTCTTCATATGTCATCAAAACCCAAATATCATAATCCTGCTTGCCGCAAACATCACGATGAGGTACCCAGCCATCACCGCATACGCTGCTTTATCCCGCGATGCATATACGAGCGGCTTCATCTTCGTCCTGCCCTCACCACCGTGGTAGCCGCGCGCTTCCATTGCCATCGCCAGATCGTTTGCACGGCGAAATGCCGAAATAAACAGTGGTACCAGCAGCGGTACCATATTTTTTGCCTTCTGAATGAGATTTCCAGACTCAAAGTCTGCGCCACGCGCCATCTGCGCCTTCATGATCTTATCTGTCTCATCAAGCAGGATCGGAATAAACCGAAGTGCGATTGACATAATCATGGAGATTTCATGCACCGGAACATGGATTTTCCCAAGCGGACGAAGCGCCTTCTCCAGTCCGTCTGTCAGATTGTTCGGTGTCGTCGTTAATGTCATCACCGAGGAGCCAAGGATCAGGTAAACGAGCCGGATCGCCATGAAGGCTGCCGTTTCAATTCCTTCTTTTGTAACCGTCAGCTTCCACAGATGCAGCACCGGCGTGCCCGGAATCAAAAATAAATTAAACACAACTGTGATCATCAGCAGCATCAGGATCGACTTCAGACCTCGCATCATAAATTTCAGCGGCACCTTTGAAATATGGATCACAGCTGCAAGCGCCAGCGTCGCCACCACATATGCGCTCACTGAGCGGAACGCAAACAGGGAAATGATGAACACCATCGTGCCTGCCAGCTTTACTCTCGGGTCCAGTTTATGAATGACGGAATCCGCCGGATAATACTGGCCTAATGTGATATCTCTTATCATTGCTTTCTCTCTTTCTCTATGACGTGCTCCCGGAATCTTTCCTGCACCTGCTTTTGCGGCCGATTTCCTGTCAGCCTGCCCGTTTTCATTTTCCGCATAGTAGCGCAACAAATCATCCTCATTTGATGCCGCTTTGCAGAATTTCGCATACCTGTGTCTGTATACCGGAGTAAATACTCACGCCTTTTTATGCAGCGCCGCAAAAATACTCTCTGCCGCCTCTTCCACCGTTGTCGCCTGCGGATCGATATTCCAGCCCTTTTCCTTCAGGTCATGCATCAGATACGTCACCTGCGGTGCCGCAAGCCCGACGGACTCCAGCTCGCGGTAATGTTGAAATACCTGCTGCGGTGTGTCATCAAACATCACCTGTCCCTTATTCATCACGATGATGCGCTCCACATATCGCGCCACGTCCTCCATGCTGTGTGAAACAAGCACAACTGTGATATGCTTTTCCTTATGAAGCAATGCAACCTGGTCGAGAATCTCATCGCGGCCCTTCGGATCAAGCCCGGCCGTCGGTTCATCCAGCACCAGCACATCCGGCTCCATAGCAAGGATCCCTGCAATTGCCACTCTCCGCTTCTGTCCTCCCGAGAGCTCAAACGGAGATTTCCGATAATGCTTTTCCTTAAGCCCCACAAGACGCAGAGCCTCCTTCGCACGTCTCTCTACCTCTTCCTTTGGCAGTCCGAGATTCTTTGGTCCGAAACAGACATCGGAAAAAACATCCACCTCAAACAGCTGATGCTCCGGATACTGAAAAACAAGGCCGACCTTGCTGCGCAGCGTGCGCAGATCATAGCCTTCCTCGTAAATATTCTTTCCATTATAATAGATGGCACCGCTCGTTCCCTTCAACAGTCCGTTCAAATGCTGGATCAGCGTCGATTTGCCGGAGCCGGTATGACCGATCACACCGATGAACTGCCCGTCAAAAAGCTCCAGATTAATATCCTTTAAGGCATGCTTTTCAAACGCGGTACCCTCGCTGTATACATAATTTAAATGTTCAATTCTGATCGCCATGGATCTTAATTCCTTTCTGCTGCGCTTTACACAGAGTTTACCTGCTTCTCTGTGTGTCTTCTTGTGCCTCTGCACCATATGATTATTTCTCTATGCATGTTTCCGGTTCATACCGTTTCATACACGATCCTCTCATTTACGCGCGCAGTTTCTCCAGCTCCTGCTCCAGTTCTTTCATCGAAAGAATGCCATCTGGCAGCGGAACCCCCTTCTTCTGCAGCTCGTACGCAACCAGCGTTGCCTGCGGAACATCCAGCCGGTACGATTTGAGCTCCTCCACATGGGAAAAAACTTCCTTCGGTGTTCCCTGCATAACTATTTTTCCCTGATCCATTACGATCACCTTATCTGCCTCGATCACCTCTTCCATATAATGAGTGATCAGCAGCACCGTCACGTGCTCCTTGCGGTTGAGCTCCTGTACCGTGTGAATAACTTCTTTTCTTCCGTTTGGATCCAGCATCGCTGTCGGTTCATCGAGTACGATGCATTTCGGACGCATTGCCACAACTCCGGCAATCGCCACGCGCTGCTTCTGACCGCCGGAAAGCTTGTTCGGAGAATGTGATCGGTATTCCCACATTCCAACTGCCTTCAGGCTCTTTTCCACACGCCCCCAGATTTCCTTCGTCGGCACTCCCATATTTTCCGGTCCAAATCCGACATCCTCATCCACAATCGTACCTATAATCTGATTGTCCGGATTCTGAAATACCATGCCGGCGCTCTGACGAATCTCCCAGAGCTTCGATTCATCCTTCGTATCTTTTCCGTCTACATACAGCGTGCCTTCTGTCGGCAGAAGAATCGCATTGATGTGCTTTGCAAGCGTCGATTTTCCCGAACCGTTGTGTCCCAGAATCGCAACAAAATCGCCTTCCTTCACATCAAGATCGACCTGATCGACCGCACGGACTGCTTCCTCCTCTTTTCCGTCCTCATCAACTCTGAAATAATCGTAGGACAGCTTTCTGCCTTTTATGATATTCATCTTAATTTCTATCCTTTTCCATGTAACTCCATGTAACTTGCGTAGCAAAAGGACTGCCTGCATCGCACTGTACACGACTCCGCATGCATACAATACTCATTTGCCTGTCCGATTATAGCAAGTCACCGTCCAAAAAGCAAGGAGGAATCAAAGGTACTGGCTGAACTCGATCTTCTCCTTATTCGGTCCTTCAATCGTGAAAAAGCGTACGCCGTTCTCCCAGAACGGAAGGAAGTGGATCGTATCCTTCGTTGTATTGAGTCCCTGCTCATTGATGTACTGATAAACCTCTTCAATATCCTTCACATCAAGCGCTACGTGATCAATCGCGCCTGCCTTCAGCACGGCAGCTCTGTTTTCATACGTCTCCATCACAAGGGTGCCATGCTTCAAAAATGCCACTTTCTCATTCGCTGCCTCGTTGACTGTTTCAAATACCTTCTCAAATCCAAGCTTTTCATAAAATGCAATGGTCTCTTCTATATTATTTGTCGGTATTCCTACATGCTGTACGCCTGTTGTATAAGTTTTTGTATTCATTTTTTATCCTGCCTTTCTCAATTGATCTGAATGCTATAATTGCTTTACTTTTTTCTTCTTTGCATCATATCACGAAATACAGGCAGCCACAACCCGGATACAAACAGATTTCCTGCATTTTTCGCAGTCCATTCTCCGCTCATTCCTTATTCCTCTTTCTTTTTTTTACCTTTTTTCGTATACTGTACCTGCATTACTGCACAGGAACGATTTCACAAAGAAAGGATTTATTTTTTATGGAAAGCAATCGTAATAAAGCACACACAAACGAACCTCAGCAAAATACCTATACTCAGTCTGTTACCGGAATCGTCATCCGCGATCACAAGGTTTTACTGGCGCGGCACACCTACGGCGTCGGCAAAAACCGGCTGATCGTTCCGGGCGGTTACCTGGAGCCGGGTGAAACACCGCAGGAAGCACTCCGCCGCGAATACCTTGAGGAGACTTCAATCGTCGTAGAACCAAAGCAGGTCATCGGCATCCGCTTCAATCAGAAAGACTGGTACGTCGCCTTTGCCGCCGAATACGTCTCAGGCACGGCCTCCTCCGACCACGATGAAAACAGCGAGGTCCTCTGGCTTGACGTCGATGAGGCACTGACCCGTGATGACGTGCCGGACCTGACAAAAAAACTGATCCAATGCGCACTCAAAAGCGAACATGGATTCGTCAACATTCCTTATGACGGCACCAGAAAATACGGGGAATATTCTTTTTACGGCATTCAGTAATCCATGCACGTCAAAGCGGATATTCGCAATCTGCTTCGCTGCCTGATCCAGTTAAACCTGACATATTCCATGTTCTTCGCCACTCATGCAAAAAGTCAAAATACCGTAATTTTCAGTCATATTAGCAGTAGATTTTTTCTTCCGTTCCAAGTATAGTAGGAGATAACAAAGCAGAATGATTTCGGCAATTTCTTGTGAAATAACACAAAAAAGAAGCTTTCGAAGTCAGAATAACGTTACTATGAAACGAATCGGGCAGCAGAGCAGATTACAATATCCGCTTTGGAAATATTTTGTTGGGCCGGATCGTAAATCAAACATCTGCAATCCACCGCCGGAAATTTTGCAGGTGGAAAACAGCAGCAAGTATGCATATACAGGAGGAAAATACTATGGCAGAAGAAAAAAAAGCATGGTGGAAGGAAGCCGTTATTTATCAGATTTATCCGCGCAGCTTCGCGGACAGCAACGGTGACGGCATCGGTGATCTGAATGGTATCACTGCACATCTTGATTATCTGGAGACGCTCGGAATTGATGTGATCTGGCTTTCTCCTGTTTACAAATCACCGAACGATGACAACGGCTACGATATTTCCGATTACCGTGATATCATGAATGATTTCGGTACAATGGAGGATTTCGACCGTCTGCTTGCAGAGGCACACCGCCACCATATCAAAATTGTCATGGATCTCGTCGTTAACCATACCTCAGATGAGCATGCATGGTTTATCGAAAGCCGCAGCTCCAAGGACAATCCACACCGCGATTACTACATCTGGAAGGATCCGAAGAACGGAAAAGAGCCGAACAACTGGGGCTCCTGCTTCGGCGGTTCCGCATGGGAGCTTGATGAGCGCACCGGCATGTACTATCTGCACTGCTTCTCCAAAAAACAGCCGGATCTCAACTGGGAAAATCCGAAGGTCCGCGATGAAGTCTTTGATATGATGAACTGGTGGTGCGAGAAGGGAATCGACGGCTTCCGCATGGATGTCATCAGCATGATCTCCAAGGATCAGTCTTATCCGGACGGACCGGTCGAAGACGGACTTTACGGCAGCTTCTCTCCGTATGTCTGCAACGGTCCGCGCGTCCACGAATTTCTTCAGGAAATGAACAATCGTGTGCTCTCCCACTATGACCTGCTCACCGTAGGTGAGGCAGCCGGTGTTACGATCGACGAAGCAAAGAAATACGCAAACAGCGACGGCACCGAGCTTGGAATGGTATTCCAGTTTGAGCATGTAGATCTTGTAAAGAGCCCGATCGGAAAATGGACCGACCAGAAGCCGCAACTGACCGACTTCCGCCGTGTCATGAACAAATGGCAGTATGAACTGGAAGGCAAGGCATGGAACAGCCTCTTCCTCGATAACCACGACCAGCCGCGCGTCGTTTCCAGATTTGGCAACGACTCTGAAGCATACCGCGTCATCTCCGCAAAAATGCTTGCTACCTGCCTGCACATGATGAAGGGCACACCGTACATCTATCAGGGCGAAGAGCTCGGCATGACAAACGTTTACTTTGACAAGCTTGAGGATTACCGTGACATCGAAAGCATCAACGCATTCCATCAGTATGTCGACAGCGGAATCGTAAAAGCCGATGACATGATGCGTTACCTCAAAGAGATCAGCCGTGACAATGCCCGTACTCCGATGCAGTGGGATGACTCCAAAAACGCAGGCTTCACAGACGGTACTCCGTGGATCAACGTAAACCCGAACTACAAAGAGATCAATGCGAAGGCCGCTGTCGCTGAGCCGGATTCTGTTTTCCATTACTATCAGGAGCTGATTAAGCTGCGTCACACGCTTCCGATCATCGTCTATGGAAAATTCCAGGGACTTCTTGAGGACAGTGAAACGATCTACGCTTACGAGCGCCATCTTGACGGGCAGGTACTGACCGTTGCCTGCAACTTCACCGATCAGGAACAGGACTGTACGCTCTTTGATGATCTGGCAGGCGAAGAGCTGATCTCCAACTACAAAACACACAAAGCCGGAAAGCTGCAGCCGTACGAGGCACGCGTCATTTTCCGCAAATGAAAACAGAGACACACAGCCAGCTTCCTTCCTCTTTAAAGGAGGCAAGGAAGCATGGAACATTCAGCTTTCCATGTGCGTTTTACCGGGCGGAACGGGAAACCAATCCTCCCGGTTTTCCTTTTACGGTCAAGCATCACTGGCACGAAGAGCCGGAAATCATTTATTTTGAGCACGATTCCTATCTGGTCGATATCAACATGGAGCAAACGCGCATCAAAAGTCCCTGCTTCTGTTTTATCAACAGTGGTGAACTGCATGCCCTCACCTCCGATTCCGATCAATTTCGGGAACAGGCTTTCGTCTTTTCCCCTGATGTGATTACGTTCGCCGAGCCGGATCCTGCCCAGGAGCGGTTTCTGCTCCCTCTTTCTGAGCACAAGCTGGCTTTTCCATCTTTTCTCGGACCCGAACATCCGGCTTTTTTAGAAATGCAGCAGGAATTTCTTAAAGTCCGTTCTGTATTTTTCCGCGAAAATGCGATTAATGCCGATCAGTTTACCGCGGAAAATCCTATTTCTCAGCTTCGTATCAAAGCCGCTTTACTGAGCATGCTCAGTATTCTTGCCGAGCACAACCTGCTTACATCGAGTGAGCCGGGCCACAACCCGCGTGTGGAACTGCTCAAGACCGTGATCAGCTATATCCGGCAGAACTACCAGCATCCGCTCTCTCTTAGAGAGCTCGCCGGACTCGCCGGAATGAATGAGCAGTATTTCTGCCGCTTTTTCAAAAAATCGCTCGGCAAAACACCGGTTTCCTATATCAACGATTTCCGAATCCGGCACGCTGCGACGCTGCTTCGCACGACCGAACTGCCCGTCACGGAGGTCTGCCTGGAAAGCGGCTTCAATAATCTCGGTCATTTTATGAAGGAATTTAAAAAAGCGACACAGCTGACGCCGCTGCAGTTTCGAAAGCAAAGTACAGGGATCCCTGACGCTGATCAAACGCAGCTTTCCAGATAACAGCAGGATCAGCCAACGTTATATCAATCAAAACGAACCTTCTCAATCAATCTCATCATTATTATAAGCAAGCCTCCCTTGCTTATGATACAGAAATCCACGAAAGGCGGTATCTTATTATGCAGAAAAAATGGTGGCACAAAAAAACAGCCTATCAGATCTACCCGAAGAGCTTCTGTGATTCCAACGGAGACGGCATTGGCGATCTTCCGGGCATTATCAGCAAACTCGACTATCTGAAAGACCTCGGTGTCGATATCATCTGGCTCTCTCCGATCTACTGCTCCCCGCTTGCAGACCAGGGCTATGATATTTCCGATTATTACAACATCGACCCACGCTTCGGTACAATGGATGACATGGATCGTCTGATCGCCGAAGCAAAAAAACGCGATATGTACATTCTGATGGATCTCGTTGTCAACCACTGCTCTGATGAGCATGAGTGGTTCAAAAAGGCCTGCGAGGATCCGGACAGCGAATACGGAAAGTATTTTTACATTGAAGACTGTCCGGATGGAAAGCTGCCGTGCAACTGGCGTTCCTATTTCGGCGGCAGTGTCTGGGAACCGCTCCCGGGCCATCCAGGCAAATATTACCTGCATATGTTCCACAAAAAACAGCCGGATCTGAACTGGGAAAATCCGAAGCTGCGTGAGGAAATTTACAAAATGATCAACTGGTGGCTCGATAAGGGACTCGCCGGCTTCCGTATCGATGCGATCATCAACATCAAAAAGGCGCTTCCGTGGCAGGATTATCCGGCAGACCGCGCAGACGGCATGTGTAGTCCGGGTGAAATGCTCAGGCACGCCGTGGGTGTCGGCGAATTTCTCGGTGAGATGCGTGACCGAACCTTCCTTCCGCACGGCGCGTTTACCGTAGGCGAAGTCTTCGATGAAAAACCGGATGAGCTTCCGGATTTCATCGGTGATAACGGCTACTTCTCCACCATGTTTGATTTCAACGAGACGATCTTCGGCGGCAGCAAAAAGGGCTGGTATGACCAGACTCCGATCACTCCGAATGATTACCGCAGCTGCTGCTTCGCCAGCCAGAAAAAAATCGGCGACATCGGAATGCTCTCCAATATTATCGAAAACCATGATGAACCGCGCGGTGTCTCCCGCTATATCCCGGAAGGGGAATGCAATGACACGAGCAAAAAGCTGCTCGCCACAATGAACATCATGCTCCGCGGCCTTCCGTTCATCTATCAGGGTCAGGAGATCGGTATGGAAAATGTAAAATTCCATTCGATTGACGAGGTAGATGATATCTCAACCCTCGATGAGTATCGGGTAGCACTCGATGCCGGCCTGACAACGGACGCTGCCTTAAAGGCAGTAAACCGCGTCAGCCGTGATAATGCCCGGACTCCGTTCCAGTGGGATTCTTCTGCAAATGCAGGCTTTACGACCGGTACCCCGTGGCTTCCTGCCAACCGCAACTACACAGAGATCAACCTGGCAAGCCAGAAGGACGATCCTGATTCTGTTTACCAGTATTACCGCCGTCTGCTTGCACTGCGCAAGGACCCGGCTTACGCCGAGACCATCGTATACGGCGATCTGATCCCGGTCTTTGAGGATCAGGACCGCGTCATGGCATACTACCGCAAGTCAGCCGACCAGACACTGCTCGTAATCGGCAACTACAAGACGCAGCCGCAGACCCTGACGCTCCCGGAAGGCTTCAAAAAGATCGTACTGAACAACCTGCCGCAGCTCAAAGCGGAGGGAAATGAGATCACGCTGGAGGGATATCAGGCAGTGATTCTGGAGGTGTAAACAGAAAATACCGGCAAATCAGATTTTACTCTGACTTGCCGGTATTTTTTAACCGAGTCAGGCAACCCCAAAATCAGGATTGCCCATCATCAATTCCTATCACCTTCCGTACCGTGCCGTCATCTCCCTGATCTTCCTGATCAGCTCTGCCGAAAACGCACCTTCCTTCAGTCTCCACTTCCAGTTCTTTCCAAGTGTGGAAGGCTGATTGATCCGTGCACGGTTGTCGTACCCAAGGTAGTCCTGCATCGGAATCACGCAGAGCTTCGATACGCTGCGCATTGCCATGCAGACCAGATCCCAGTAGATTTCTTCATCTGACGTGTGGAAATCATTCAGATAGCTGCGCACCATTCTGCGCTCCTCCGGTTTGATATCCCGAAACCAGCCGGTCAGCGTCTCGTTGTCGTGCGTTCCGGTATACACAACACTGTTCTGTGTATAATTGTGCGGCAGATAGTCGTTTGCACTTCCCGTATCACGGGAATCAAATGCAAACTCAATCACCTTCATACCAGGATAACCGCTCTCCTGCACAAGACGGCGAACAGAATCCGTCACATAACCAAGATCCTCTGCAATAATCTCCTTTTCTCCCAGGCATTCCCTTACCTTTCGGAACAGCCGGATCCCCGGTCCCTTTTCCCAGTGACCGCCATGCGCCGTCTTTGCTCCGTACGGAATTGAATAATACTCGTCAAAGCCACGGAAATGATCGATCCGCACAACATCATACAGCTGGTAGCAGTATGCCAGCCGCTGAAGCCACCACGCAAATCCGGTCTGCTCATGATAATCCCAGCGATATAAAGGATTTCCCCAGAGCTGTCCGTCTGCTGCAAATCCATCCGGCGGACATCCTGCGACTGCTACCGGAAGATTTTCTTCATCAAGCTGAAACAGTTCCGGATGTGCCCACGTATCTGCACTGTCGTAAGCTACGTAGATCGGAATATCGCCAATGATCTGTATTCCGTTTTCATTTGCATAGGTCTTCAGCTTCTTCCACTGCTTTGAGAATGTATACTGAATATATTCATAAAATTCGATCTCATAATACAGCTCTCTCTGGTAGTAATCCATCGAGTATCCCCAGCGCTTCCGGATATCCTCCGGCCACTGATCCCAGCTTGCACCGCCAAAAAGATCCTTTACTGCCATAAAGATCGCATAATCACGCACCCAGCTGCCATTCTCTTCCATAAAAGAACCAAACTCCGGATTTTTCGTGATATTACTGCGCTCGTACGCTTTTCGAAGAAGCGGGAAGCGCGCTTCATACAGTCTTCCATAATCCACACATTCCGGGTCTGACCCGAAATCTGCCGCATCGCATTCTTCCTTTGTCAGAACACCCTCCTTAATGAGTGCTTCCAGACTGATAAAATACGGATTGCCCGCATAGGTAGAAAAGGACTGGTACGGAGAATCTCCAAAGCTCGTCGGACCGAGCGGGAGAATCTGCCAGTAATGCTGCCCTGCCTCCTTCAACTGATCGATAAACTGATATGCACTTTCAGAAAAACAGCCGATACCATATTTCGACGGCAGACTGCTCACCGGAAGTAAAATTCCACTTGCTCTCATTTCTTTTTCCCTCTCAATTCGTATTTCCTGCCCGTAAAGCGGACATTTACAATCCGCTTCGTACTCCGCGCACTTGAAGCGGGGGAATGCTTATTCTGCTTCACACCATTATAGAAGCTTACTCCATTTCATTTACTCTACGGTCCGCACCGACTGCCCGATGATCAGCTCAGCATCGTACACCTGCCGCTTCGTAACTTCGAGGCCTTCGATCATATCGAACAGCAGTCGGATCGTCGCCTCCGCCATCTCCATACGCGGCTGGCGGATCGTCGTGATCGACGGCTGATAAAACTCTGCGATTCCAAGACCGTCGAATCCGGCTACAGAGCAATCCTCAGGGACACGTTTTCCGGCATCAAAGAGTGCCTTACACGCCCCGATTGCTACCGAGTCCGAAATTGCAAAAATACAGGTGAAATCCGTACCGGACTGCAGAAGCTCTTTCGCCAGTGCATACCCATTTTCCATGGAATACGTCGGCAGATTTTCCTTCGTCCACATCACAAGCTTTTCATCGTATGGAATTCCCCTTGCCTCCAGCGCCTGACGGTAACCAGTCAGCCGGAGCTTTCCGATACTTTCATCCTTCTGTGAAGCGGCCAGCAGCGCAATCCTCTTATGGCCGCAGCCACACAGATAATCTACCAGCTTACGGCTTTCTTTTGTATTATCAACTGTGACGGAGGCATACTCGCTGCCAAGCTCCGTCACATCCACAGTACTGATCACAAACGGAATCGTCAGCTGCTTGGGCTTTTCTTCTGTATGATAGCTCAGCCCTCCCAGAAATACGATCCCTTTCAGCCGTTTTTCCTTTTCCAGCTGAATCGCAATATCGATCTCATCCTCAAATTCTTCCACGTGCTGCAGCACAAAGGAATATTTCTGCTTTGTGATCTCACGCTCAAATACCTGGATGATCTCGGCAAAGAACGGATTGCTGATGCTTTTGATCAGCACCGCGATCGTATTGGAATCCGACCGCTTCAGGTTGCGTGCACTGTTGTTTGGAACGTAATTATATTTCTGGATAGTCTCCAGCACCTTCTGTTTTGTCTCTTCATTAATGTCAGGGTGATTGTTGATTGCACGGGAAACAGTGCTCACACCCACTCCGCAAAGCTTTGCAACTTCCTTAATTGTAATCTGCTCCACTTTTGCACCTTCCCCCTTTTTTCTTTTATGTACTCTCGGAATCTTTTTGTACTTGATTTTGTGAGAAGATTTTTTGTCAGTTATGCCCAAATTTCTGAGGCGTACACGGTGTGTACGTTGATGAAATTCGGGTGCAACTGACAGAAAATCGGCCACAAAAGCAAGTGCAGGAAAGACTCCGAGAGTACATTTTTTTCACACGCAGCTTTTCCGGCTCTCTGTGACGTAATGTAAAGCTTTACTTTCCCAGCCGAAACAGGTCTTCTTTGTGTTCTTTTTTATATGTGGGTTTGACAAAAAACCTGCTCTATCATACCATTTCGGCTGTACTCTTGCAAGTCTTTCCACCATTTGGGCATCCTGACACACTTTCTCTTTCTTATCAAAGCATCAGCCTTTTACTGCACCGGCTACAACACCCTCGATAATGTATCTCTGGCATGCGATATAGAAAATAATGATCGGAACGATCGCGATAACCAGTACACCCATCATAGCGCCCATATCAACCGATCCATATCCACCCTTCAGATACTGGACTGCAATCGGAATCGTCTTATATTTCTTCTGATCCAGCACCAGCGACGGCAGCAGGTAGTCATTCCAGATCCACATTGCCTGCAGGATCGTTACCGTAATGCAGGTCGGCTTCATGATCGGCATAACCACTTTGAAAAAGGTCTGCAGTGGATTACATCCATCGATCATCGCTGCCTCCTCAATTTCAATCGGAATCGATTTACAAAAGCCGGTAAACATAAATACAGAAAGCCCCGCGCCAAATCCAAGGTATACTACAATGATGCCGACCGGATTTCCAAGCTTTAACATATTTGCAATCTTGGAAAGTGTATACATTACCATCTGAAACGGCACGATCATGGAAAACAGACACAGATAATAGATGGTTGATGTAACCTTGCTCTTTACTCTCGTGATGTACCATGCGGTCATCGAGCAGAACAGAATGATTGCTGCCACAGAAAATACGGTGATGAAAACGGACCATCCGAATGCAGAAATCAGTCCTGTTTTATCGATTCCGTTTACATAGTTTTCCAGTCCGACAAACATCTTTCCGGTCGGAATTGCAAACGGCTTTTTGCTGATGTACACCTTTTTCTTAAAAGAATTAAGAACAACAAGGAAAATCGGGAACACCCATGCAACAGAAATAACAGAAAACAGTGTCGTCCAGATCCATCCATGCTTTGCTTTTCTTGCCTCCATCTTACTGCTGCACCTCCTTTGATCTCGTCAGGTAATTCTGAAGCAGCGCGATCACTGCAACCATCAGGAAAAAGATCACCGCTTTCGCCTGACCAACGCCTTCCCATCCGCTTCGTCCATAGAACGTATTATAAATGTTCAATGCCAGCATTTCCGACATCTTTGAAGGAGCTCCGTCAGTAAGTGCCAGGTTCTGGTCAAACAGCTTAAAGGAGTTTGTCAAAGTCAGGAAGGTACAGATTGTAATTGATGGCATAACCATCGGAATTGTCACATTCTTCAGAATCTGCTTCGGTGTGGCTCCATCGATCTTCGCCGCCTCAATCAGCTCACCCGGAATGTTCTGAATACCGGAAATATAAATGATCATCATATAACCAATCTGCTGCCAGCACATCAGGATCACAAGTCCGATGAAACCGTACACCTCTGAATATTTCAGGTTTCTCTGGAACTGGGCAAGAATTCCGTTGAGCAGCAGCTGCCATACGTATCCAAGCACCAGTCCGCCAATCAGGTTCGGCATAAAAAATACGGTACGGAACAGGTTCGTTCCTTTGATTTTCTTTGTCAGCGCCAGAGCTACCGCAAAGCCGACTACGTTGATCAGTACCACTGTCACGATCGTAAACAATACGGTAAATCCCAGGGAATGCAAAAATACATCACTTGGGTCATTCCAGAACCGGATATAGTTTTTTAATCCGACAAATTTTGCATCGGTTACCGTCGTAAATTCACAAAACGACAGGTACACACCAAGAATAAACGGTGCGATAAATCCAATCGCAAATGCAACCATCGTCGGAAGCAGGAAAATCGGAGCATATCGCTTCATAGTACGGTTATTCATATTTTTCATCCTTCCTATTTTTCATGACAAGATGGATACCTGCAGCTGCAAAACGCTGCCCTGGCACCTGTAACAAAGAACTGCTGTAAAGCAAACATTCACACTTCGCATCTTTTCTGGAAAAAAGGGCGGGCAAAGCACTGCCCACCCTTTCACATTTCTCTTCGCGATCTGTCCGTTCTGATGTGCTCCGAAGTCTTACTCTGCTGCCGTAGCTGCGTACTCAGTTGCCCATCCGTCTACGAATGCGCTTACAACGCCATCCCATTCGCCTGTGCCCTGTGCATACTCAAGAAGTGCGCTTCCAACACCGTTTTTCCAGTTCTCAGACGGCATTGTGGTGAAGCACCATGCAACAGAGGTCTTGCCAGCATCAATGTAAGCATTTGCTGCATCAAGAAGCGGGTTATCTGCTACATACTCCTCTGTGAAGGTATCAAACGGAGTGGTGAAGCCCATCTCTTTTGCAAGAGAGTTTCTTCCTTCATCACTGGTTACAACCCAGTTCAGGAAATCAAGTGTTGCCTGAATATCTTCCTCAGGTGCCTTGGAGTTTACACACCAGTAGTTCTCAGAACCGGTGCAGAGTCCCTGATTCTCTTCGCCTTCTGCGCCAATGTAGATCGGAAGCATTCCAAGATCCTCATCTGCTACTTCGTTTCCTGTGATATCGCCGTAAGCCCAGGTACCGTTCTGATAGAAGACTGCCTCTCCAAGTGCAAACTCAGAAGCTGCATCCTCACCTGTCATGCTTGCCAGCATGGTCGGCTCACACGTTGCATCTGTGATATACAGATCCCAGATTGCCTTGTAATTGTCAAGATAAGTACCCTTGATCGCATCTGTAGAACCGATGCCATCTGCCTTGTACTCATAGTAGATCGGAAGGTTTGCCAGATGTGTCTTGAATCTCCAGTCAGAGGAGGAATCCATACCAGCTGAGGTAAATGCACCTTCAACACCCAGCTCATCCTTGCGTGCCTGGATATCATCTGCAACTGCCTTTAAGGTATCAAAGCTTGTAATCTCGGAAGCATCCTTGATCACTGCTCCGTCCAGTGCACAGTAATCAGCAAGAAGTGCCTTGTTGTAAATGATGCCGTAGGTCTCGATTACATAAGCAAGACCATATACGGAATCGCCATCCTTCAGTGCAAAGTCATCGCTCTTTAAGTGGCTGTATACGTCACTGTCTTTCAGATCCAGACAGTAGTCTTTCCATGTTGCCAGACCAACCGGTCCGTTTACCTGAAACAGGGTCGGAACTTCGTCTTTTGCCATCTCAGACTTCAGCGTGGACTCATACGTACCGGATGCTGCAGTCAGGACATTTACCTCTACTCCGGTCTGCTCGGTGTAGACCTTTGCCAGATCTTCCCACTGTGTTGCCTGCTCAGGCTTGAAGTTCAGGTAATAAACAGAACCCTTTGCTTCCTCTGCCTGTGTCGGGACAACTGCAAGTCCTGCTACCATGGCTGCTGACATTGCTGCTGCAAAATACTTTTTCATGTTTTTCATTTTAGCCTCTCCTTTTCATTTCCTGTAACCGCCCGGCATCCGTCGTATGCTTTGCACTTCTCAAAGCTCTGACCGACTGCAGACAGCTGCTGTTTCTGGTTTCTTTTTCATTTCCGGAAGCGTTATCGGTAACGCTCTCGGTAACGTTTCCAATTCGTAGCTTCATACTAGCACAAACAGAAAAGACATGCAAGTGTTTTTGCATGTCTTTTCGTCATTTCGTCAATTGTGTTAATTTCAAACTCGCGTTTTTGTGCAGTTTGCTCATTCTTTTTCCTGATTTTCGTCTATATTCCTTGCTTCTTCCGCCAGTTTTCCTTTTTGCATTCGCTGTTTCAGCTTTCCGCAAAACACGTTCCGGCTTCAGTCTGCCGTATCCACAGGATTTTCCTTGAGCTTTGCCGCCTCGGCCTCGTACTTTTCAAGATCCTCATTCCAGGACGCATACGCCGTATCCGTCCGATGATCCTCCAGTTCATACGTTTCAGCCAGATATGCTCCAAGATGCACCGTCAGCTTTTCTGCTCCGTATGTGTTCAGATGCGTCTTATCCCGGAAATCGGTTTCAAAATCAATTACCTCCGGATTATCTCTTTGATAAAACAGGAACGGAACTCCATCCTCCTGCAGCTCCTTTTCCAGCGTCAGATTCAGTCCCTGCCTGCGGTCATACCGCTCCTGATCCGTCTCGATTCCAAACGGCACCGCAAACATCATAAACTCTGCTCCGTTTTCCCTGCACAGCTCTTCGATCTTTTTTATATAGAAAAGACTGTTTTCCGGAACAGAAGCCGCATTTTCCGGGATTCCCGGATTATCCAGCTCGATCACTGTATAATCGATTCTTGCTCCCTTCTGAAAATTGTTGGAATGAAAATCCTCGTTTTCCAGCTCCTGCCATCTGGAATGATACTTCACAAACGGCACAAGATACGTAAACAGCTCTTTCCATTCCGTATCCGGAAGCATTGTTTTCAGCATTTCCATCTTCACCCCGTCAAGGCGCATTCCGTCAAATGCCTGGCGCAGCCGCTCTTCGGAATTGTACAGCTTTTTATTCCAAAGATAATAGCTTTCCATTGCAACTACCTTCGGCTTCTGATATCGAAATGCCTCTTTCAGCAAAAAATACGAGGTTGCTGCTGTCTGCTCCGGACTTCCCATCACATAAGAAGTGATCCCCTGTTCCTTCCAGAGCACATTTGGCTGTACCCCATAATAAAGATGGCTGCTGCCAATAAAAAGTACATCCAGCGAATTCTTTTCCACGCTGTAAAATGAATGGATCTGATCCGTTTCCCCTGCTGTTTTTCTGCGCAGCACGTTACTGAGTGAGCAGAAGATCAGCAGTCCGCACAGAATAAAAAGAACGCAGCCGACTCCTGTGATACATTTTTTTCTCATAAAATCTCCCTTTGCCTGATTCGGGTCAAAGCGGATATTCGCAATCCGCTTCGCTACTTGCTTATAACCTTTATCATATGTGAGCCTGTCTCGCTTATGATACAAGCAAGTCCCTACCCACTGCTTATTGCTCCGCGCAATTGAAGCAGGGGACTTGCTTGACTCGGTTAAAACTGGAAATAGATAAACTGGCTTGCATCGTATCCCGGTCCGTATACACCGAAAATCAGAATTCCGAAAATCGCCGCATAGCAGATCAGCCATCGCAGCCATACACCCTGCTTTCCGATCCATTTGGTGACGCTGAAATTCAGATATCTGCAGATATCCACAGCTGCCAGAATTCCCATAGATACGATCAGTACATTTCTCGTCTGCAACGTCAGCCCCATCGCAGAGAGGTTATCTCCCCAGGTAAACCAACTCCCACCGGTCAATCCCAGGATCTTCCTTACGATATCAATTCCCTGGCGCGTTGTCGCCCGGAAAAAAATCCAGCTGAAATCAACCAGGATAAACGTCGTCACCATCTGTAAAAGCCGATGGCTTGCCGCAGTTACATCCACGTGGAAAAACTGATGAAGACGCTCCCGTACCGGGCGCAGCCATTCGCCGATCACCTGGTACGCTCCGTTTAAACAGCCCCACAGTACATAATGCCAGCTCGCGCCATGCCACAGACCACTGACAAAAAAGACAATCATGATATTGCGCCACTTGCATAGTTTTCCCTTACGGCTTCCACCAAGCGGAATATACAGATAATCACGGAACCACCCGGAAAGTGAAATATGCCATCTTCTCCAGAATTCTGCCACACTTCGTGACAAATACGGTGTGTTGAAATTCTCCATCAGACGGAAGCCCATGACCTTGGCTGCTCCGATTGCGATATTGGAATAGCTGCCAAAATCACAGTAAATCTGAAACGCAAACAGAATCGTCGCCAGCAGCAGCTGAAAACCGGTGCGCTCCGTATACGTATTGTATACAGCATCCACTGCCGTCCCCAGATATTCTGCCAGTACCACCTTCTGAAAATAACCGTACAGCATCAGAAGCAGTCCCTCACGCACCCGTTCAAATTCAAACCGGTGCTTTTCGTTTATCTGAAGCAGCAGATTTTTTGAACGTTCGATCGGACCAGCCACCAGCTGCGGAAAGAACGATACGAACAGTGCATACTTCAGGAAATTTTTTTCCGCATAAATATCATTCCGGTATACGTCTACCGTATAGCTGAGTGCCTGAAATGTATAAAAGGAAATACCAACCGGAAGAATCACATCAAATGTCGGTGTCTGCGCCTGAATATGTACTGCCTGTAAAAGCCGGACCACCGTATCCGCCGCAAAATTAAAGTACTTAAAGAAAAACAGAATCGACAGGTTGCTGGCAAACGACAGTGCAACGTACCATTTCTTTCTTCGGCTGCGCACACCCTCATCCGAAATTTTCTCCGCAGATGAAAGCAGAAGACCGGACACATACGTGATCGCCGTTGATGTCAGCATCAAAAGTGCATACGTTGGATTCCAGCACATATAGAAAAAGTAACTGCATGCCAGAAGAAAAATATAACGTACCCGGTGTGGTATCACATAATAAACAAGACACACAACCGGAAAAAAGATCATAAACTCCAGAGAGTTAAATAACATAAGAAAACTTCCTCCGAACTTAATTTCTGTACCGATATGACAGATGGGAGAACGCTCCCACTATACAGTCACTGCCTATCATAATTCGAAACACCGTGTCTGTCAATTACAGACTTTCTCTGTTTTTCCAAAACGTGCAATTCTTTTTCCTGTTCCTGCGCAGCCTGCTTCCGCTCATGGCGCATCCAGAGTATCTCCCAGCGCTCTTTTTTATCTTCCGGCCGGTTCTCCAGCCTGCTCTCCCGTTTATTCTCCTGTTTATCTTCCGGTCTATTCTCCTGCCTGCTCTCCTGCTTATTCTCCTGTTTATCTTCCGGTCTATTCTCCTGCCTGCTCTCCCGTTTATTCTCCTGTTTATCTTCCGGTCTATTCTCCTGCCTGCTCTCCTGCTTATTCTCTTGTTTTTCTTCCGTCCGGTTCTCCTTTCCGTTCTCCTGTTTATCTTCCGGCCTGTTCTCCGGTTTCACAGAAACCGGCCGAAATCCAATCGACCATGCAAAAGAAATTGCCTCCTGATAATCGCTCCGGACTCTGACCATGATTTCATCTGCTTCCAGATGCTCGTAAGCATACGCGATCGCAGCCCGGCACATTTCCGTACCGTATCCCTGCCTCCGATACGCCTCATCTAACATATACTGAAGCTCCAGAATCAGCAGACTCTCCTGATCCTGTGCATCTTCGCCATCCTCGATACTCTTTTGCATATCCGGCCTTTCGTCCAGAGCCGAAAAACCACAGCAGCCGATCACACACTCCCTTATTCTTTCTGTCTGCAACTCTGTCCGTCCGCCTATGTTACCAGCTGTAATATCTGCCACTATTTCTGTCCGCCCGTCTGTCTTACCGGCTGTAATATCAGATATACCGTCCTGCACGGAAAATATTTTCTCAGTTCCAATGGCTCCGCTCCTCTCTTTTTCTTCTGAACCACCAGACTCTTTGCCAAGCACCACGCTCCATAATCCGTAGCCATACAGCCGATACTGATTGCCGATATAGGATTCCAGCCTGCTCTTTTCAAAACTGTCCGTTTCTTCTGCGTCCTGCCGCGCCTTTTCCATCCCGCTCTGGTGATCGATCCGGTTCAGCACCTGCCAGTCATCCACAATCATTTCCCGCAATGTCAGCCTCCTTGTCCGTACGATCGTCACCGGAAGTCCGTGATACCGCTGCAGATATTCTTCCAGATCCTGCAGCTCCAGCTTCTCCGGCTCTTCCACGACCAGATCCACACCATTAAAAAATACATCACTTTCTCCGGCAACTCCCACGCAGGCAATTCCAAGCTCTGAGATTTGCTCTGCAAGCTCCCGGTCATCCGTGAGCACAAGCATATGCTCCATCTCCTGCAGTTTTTCCGAAACCCAGACTCCTTTCCGACAGGGAATCCCTTTTTTCTGCAGCGCCAGAAAAATCCGTTCCGACCGTGTCGTTTTGTTTTCCTCTATTTTATACCATACTGATCTGAGCATGCTCAGCCACCGCCTTTCTTCTATCCCGCCAAAACCTGATTTCAGCCGAACACACGTCTTTCTTACCAATCCCGCCTTGTAAAAAAAACATTTTCGAATTACAATGATGTTAAGATAAAAAGAGAGACGCTCATCTCTCATCAAACGAAAGGATTTTATTTTATGAATATTTACGATATTTTAGGTCCCGTCATGGTCGGTCCTTCCAGCTCTCATACCGCCGGCGCGGTACGAATCGGACTGATCACCCGGCGGCTCCTTGGGACCGCACCTGTACACGCGGAAATTTCCCTTTCCGGTTCCTTTGCAGCTACCGGCACCGGACACGGCACAGACCGCGCGCTGATCGCCGGGCTGATCGGCATGCAGCCGGACGATATCCGCATTCCGGACAGCTTTTCATTTGCATCAGAAGCCGGCCTTACTTTTACGTTCCACAAAATCAACTTAAAGGACGCACATCCAAACACCGCCATCCTGCGCGTCTCTTCTGCAGACGGGCGGACTCTGGAGGTACAAGCGGCCTCTCTTGGTGGCGGCCGTATTCTGGTTAATCGGCTCGACGGTATTCGCGTAAATTTTACCGGCGATGCGCCGACCCTGATCGTCCACAATCTGGACAAGCCCGGCTGTGTTGCCGATGTGACCTCTCTGCTCTCCAGAAACGGGGTCAACATCGCCACGATGCAGCTTTACCGCAACTACCGCGGAGGTTATGCCGTTATGGTCGTTGAAACCGATCAGAATATTGCGGCTGAAACACTTGAACTGCTGCGTCACCTGGACGGAGTAACAAAGGTTACCTACCTTGCGGCAGATTAACTGTTTTGCTTTTTCATATAAATAAAATGGAGCTTGTAGGGCGATCCTATACTATCGTTTCGCTTTTCTTCCATTTTACTGCAAATTTCAAAATTTTGGAGGATTTTTATGGCATTTGAATCTTTTGAGCAGATCGTACAGGTCTGTCAGGAAAAGTCTGTTTCCTTTGCAGAGGCCGTAATTGGGGAAGACATGAAAGACCGGCTCGTAACACGGGAAGCCACGCTGGAGAAAATGCGGTATATCTGGAACAGCATGCTTGAAGCGGGAAGATCATACGATGAAAACCGCATTTCCACAAGTGGGCTCGTCGGCGGTGATGGCGGACGCATGAGCCACTATGCCGACAGCGGACATACACTCTGCGGTGACCGTATGAGCCGTGTCATTGCACAGGCACTGCAGATGGGCGAATCCAACGCCTGCATGAAACGGATCGTTGCAGCTCCGACAGCCGGTGCCTGCGGAGTACTTCCCGCAGTTCTGATTCCTCTTTTTGAAGAAACAAAGCAGGACTGCACCTTAGCGGAGCCTGCTTCCGAAGCTCCCGTTCTCACGGAAGACGATTTCGTGCTTTCCCTCTTCGTCGCAGCCGGTATCGGACAGGTCATCGCCACCCGTGCAAGTATCGCAGGCGCCTCCGGCGGCTGTCAGGCCGAGATCGGATCCGCTTCCGCAATGGCGGCCGGTGCACTCGTCTTTCTGCGCGGCGGCAGCTGCGATGCAATCGTACAATCCGCTGCCATGAGCCTGAAAAATCTGCTGGGACTCGTCTGTGATCCCGTCTCCGGTCTTGTGGAGGTTCCCTGCGTCAAACGAAATGTAATAGGCGCAGTCAATGCCATGTCTGCCGCAGATATGGCATTGGCCGGAATCAAAAGTATGATTCCGGCCGATCAGGTGGTTGATGCTATGAAAGAGGTCGGAGACCTCATGGATGTCTCATTGCGTGAAACAGGCCGCGGCGGACTCGCCGCTACCAGAGAAGCAATTGAAATCACAAAAAAAATTCAGGGAATCTCCAAGTAAGAATCCCTTCCATTCTGATCCGGTGCATGAACATTCGCGTTTCATCAATCCCACACCCTTTTTGCGGCGTGGGATTTTTTAACCGAATCAAGCAAGTCCCCTGCGAGGTTGCGCAAAGCAACAAGCAGGGGATTGAGACTTGCTTGTATCATAAGCGAGACAGACTCACATATGATAAAGGTTATGAGCAAGTAGCAATGCGAATTGTGACTATCTGCTTTGGCACACACTCCGCCTTCTACCTCGGCCAGCGCTCCTCTTTTTTTGCAAGCGGCGCAAATGGCTGATGCGGAAGTGTCTGATACCAGTAAGCCACGCTTGCAACATCGTCCTGCCGTTCGAAATTTCCCTTATGGCAGCTTCCGATCTGCTGCAGTGTCACACGCAGATCCTCCTCAAACAGGACCGGATCCATGATATGCCAGCGGTAAAAGCCGCGCTGCGGCATTGTATCATCATTATAATAATCGCTGTGTACCGACTCATCATGTCTGGAATAATACGGATAGCCCAAAAACGGCGTATTGTACGTCTGCTCCACCGTCTTTCCGTTAATCTGCTTTGCAAAGCTCCAGGAACCGCCAAAGTAATCTTCCATTCCGGTTCCGCAGATCGTCGGATATTCGTCATCTCCGTCAATATAAAACTTCATCTCTCCTTCGCCGTACCAGTACCGCTCCAGAGACGTATGTGCAATATACGTTCCGACATAATGTCCCTTTCCTTTTACCCCGTCCAGCACCGTATAATCCTTCTGAAGCTCTGTCAGACGCTCTCTGCGCCACTGTGCATGGAAATAAAGCAGATCCTGCGGCATCTCATCCATCTCCCGGTAATCGATCTGATAGAAAAAGCAGTCAAGCTCCGTTTCATGCTGATTTTCCAGTGTAATCCTTGCGCGCTTTCCAAATGGCATCTGGAAATAGCAATTCATTCCCCGTGCCGGCACAACAACGATCGGAAGAGAATTTACAACACAGTCTCTTGCAAATCCGCAGCAGAAGAAATCTCCCAGCGGACTTTCCACTGACGGTGTCTCTTCCTCGTCCCAGTACATCCGAAGTACCAGATCACGAAGCATATAATAATCCTTTTCGGAACGGTCCGGTACCGTAATCCAGATATGTGTGATCACTCCCGGTCCCTTGATATCTGCCAGCGTTGTAACAGAACCGGATGGAAGCTTTCTAAGACACGGCGAACCTTTTCTCGATGGTCCGAGTTCACTTGGCGCCATACCACCCTTTCCCTTTTCTCCCGTTGGATTCTCCGCATCGATTGAACGGCTTCTGCCGTGCTTTGCATAAGCAAGCGTGCCAAATTCCTGAAACATAATCTTTTTCCTCCTGTAACATGTTATGATGCCAGGGTCAAAAGCCGAAAACCATGATGTGCCTGCACAGGAGTGGTTTTATGGCTTAATGGCCCTCACTGATATGAGCATAAAAGTGAAGCGCAAGCGTAAAGCGGACATTCACGATATGCGCATATTGGGCAGAAAGCAGAGCTGTTTCCATTTTGCAGCGGCAGGATTTCCTACTGCTACCTCTTATGGACAATCGGCTCTGCTTTTTGTCATCTGCAAGGAACTCTTGCAGCTACTGCAGCCGTTGTCAGCATTTCTTCAGATAATAGTATCCGAATGCCGGAATATTTACGCCTGCTGCTTTCATTTTCCGACCAGAGATCAGGTCTACATAATCCCCGTCTGTCTCGTTGATCCATGCGGTCTTGTCAAACTCGCTGAAATTGAACACACCGATGATCTTATCCCCGTCATAATATCTTCCGATACAAAGCACACCTTTCTCCCAGGTTTCGATCGTCCAGGTATCCGCATACGAAACGAATGCTTTTTCACTCTTTCGGATCTCCTCAAGCTGATGCAGACCCCGGAACATTTTTCCTTCCACTGTTGTATCATCTGTACGGTTTTCCGCCAGTTTCCAGTTCATCGCACCTCTGTGGATGTAACGGGAATCTGCAGCCTTGTTCGGATCATTTTTGTAAGTATAATCATTAACCTGCGCAATCTCATCTCCACTGTAAAGCACCGGAATGCCGGACTGCATAAACATATATGCATGAAGCATCAGATCCTTCCGGATCGCAACATCCATCGCATTATCATCCTGCTCAAAGCCCGCTTTCTCCACACCGCACATGGACGCAGTCGTTCCGCAGAAACGTGCATCTCCTGTCACCGGATCTGCATTATAAAGCTCACCGCGGCTTGTGCTGTTTCCTGCATAGCCCTGGAAATAATCGTTCAGATATTTCTTATGTGAACGCTCTTCTATACCTTCCATCGCAAGTGTCGGGTAATCAAGCCCCCAGCCAATATCATCATGGCAACGCAGATAATTCAGGAATACGTAATCCTTCGGCAAACCATTTACGATATCAAGCTGCTTCTTGAGCAGGCTTACATCACGGGTTGCCACCGTATGCCATGTGGTTGCCATCGTTGTTACATTATAAAGCATATGGCACTCCGGCTTTTCTACTGTTCCGAAATATGGCACAACCTTTTCCGGCTCCATAACGACCTCACCCAGCAGCAGAATGCCCGGGCAAACGATCTCACCGATCATACGCATCATCCGCACAATCGTATGTACCTGCGGAAGATTCCGGCAGCTTGTGCCAAGCTCCTTCCAGATATACGGTACTGCATCAATCCGGATAATATCAATTCCCTTATTTGCCAGGAACAGGAAATTGTACATCATCTCATTAAAGACGCGCGGATTGCGATAGTTCAGATCCCACTGGTACGGATAGAACGAAGTCATAACATAATGTCCTGCATCCGGAAGCCACGTAAAATTGCCCGGCGCCGTTGTCGGGAATACCTGCGGAACCGTCTCCTCATACCGGGACGGAATATCCCAGTTGTTAAAGAAGAAGTAGCGGCTCATATACTCTCCGTCACCACTGCGTGCTCTTTTCGCCCATTCATGATCTTCGGACGTATGATTCATGACAAAATCCATGCATACATTGATCTTTTTCTCATGGCAGGCCGTAGTCAGGTCTTCCAGGTCTTCCATCGTACCAAGCTTTTCCTGCACTTTACGGAAATCTGCAACTGCATAACCTCCGTCAGAACGTCCCTCCGGCGTATCCAGGAACGGCATCAGATGGATATAATTCACATCGCACTGCTCGATATAATCCAGGCGGCTCTGTACACCCTTCATATTTCCGGCAAAATTGTCGATGTAGAACATCATGCCCATCATATCGTTCTGCTTGTACCAGTCCGGCCTTGCCTCACGCATATAATCCGAAGTCTTCAGACTTCTGCTTCTCTCATGATAAAAACGCTCCATATTGTCGCACAACTCTGCAAACATGGAATCATTTCCGTAGAGCTCCATGTACAGCCAGCGCAGCTCATCGAAATGACGATTGAAACGTCTCCGGTAAACGGATTCCTCTTCTGCGGCCTTCTTCTCTGCCTCAGCCTTTGCCTTCGCTTCTGCTTCTTCTTTGGCTTTCTTCTCTGCCTCTACTTTTGCCTTCGCTTCTGCTTCTTCTTTGGCCTTCTTCTCTGCCTCAGCCTTTGCCTTCGCTTCTGCTTCTTCTTTGGCTTTCTTCTCTGCCTCTACTTTTGCCTTCGCTTCTGCTTCTTCTTTGGCCTTCTTCTCTGCCTCTACTTTTGCCTTCGCTTCTGCTTCTTCTTTGGC
>Ga0129317_1000317_pt1 | contig 54939 bp, 43 predicted proteins | sample Cm1ome_FD_94430 | JGI IMG/M metagenome (GOLD analysis project Ga0129317, IMG submission 94430) | Eastern black-and-white colobus group fecal microbial communities from Wisconsin, USA - Cm1105 metagenome | ecosystem: Host-associated > Mammals > Digestive system > Large intestine > Fecal | place... | reverse complement strand
CTTAAAAAATAAAACTTTTTAGAATTTTTCAAGGTTGTTTCACTGTTCAGTTATCAATGTTCTCTGTCGTTGTCTCTCACTTATCTGTCAGACGCAACTTTTATAGATTATCACATCTTCAAGTGTTTGTCAACAACTTTTTTATTTTTCTTTTTCGATCTGTTTTTTCCCTGTCTCACCCAGAAGACTCTCCGGAAGAAAACCTTTCGAATTTGCTGTGCTGTTTGCGACAGCTTGATTAGGATACCACTGCTTCCAGGAAATGTCAAGCACTTTTTTCAACTTTTTTTGACAACCTTTTTCCAAACCTCTTTTGGACATTTTTGTGCCCCTTTTTTTGCAGCAGTGCCGCCATGCATAAAATCACAAAAATCAGGATCCGGCCTGTTGTTGCGGCCTTCCAGCCAGGACTTCAATTCTTTCATAGAACGGATCTCCCCCCGGAGCGGAACTTGCAGAATATTTTCTTTTTCTTTTGGATTATACCAGCATACATCCAAACCTGATTTTTGCGCCCCTTGCATATCCGCAGCCAGACTGTCCCCTACCATTAAAATCTCCGAAGCGGAAAGTCCAGTGCGCCTTAAGCACTCCTGAAAAAATCCGGAGGAAGGTTTTTCCGCTCCAATATCATCCGATACGAACAGCGCCTGAAAATACTTCAGCAGCCCCGCTTTTTCCAGGCGGCTTCTCTGCATCTGCAGAAAACCGTTGGAAGCTGCGTATACCAAATACTTCTTATACAGAAACTCCAGCATCTCCCTTATGCCTTCCACCAGACAGATTTCCTCCGTCAGCCCCTGATGAAAAAGGTTCCGAAACAATTCTGCCTTTTCCGGAACCCCCAGGATCCCGGTCACTTCCCGGCTCCGTTTTTCCAATACCTCCTGAATCCTCAGAATGCCCTTCTTCTGCTGCGTCCAAAGGGCTTCATCCACAGCGCGAAACACTGCCACTGTTTCTTGCGAAAAACAAATACCACAGACTGTAAATGCCTTCTTCAGGGCATGTTCACTGCACTTTTCAAAATCAAAAATCGTATCGTCAATATCCAAAAATACCGCCCTGTAATCCTGACCTGTTTTCATCTTCTGTCCTCCTGCCGTATTTTTCTTGGGCCTGTCATACAATTTGAGGCTGCCATTTACCCTTTCCTTTCTGCCTCCCGTTTACCGCTTCTTTTCCATCCCATTATAACAGCATCCCTGTTCCCGCCCGCTAATCTCCGCCCATCTTCCTCTGCACCATAGGAGCTTCCTTCTTCTATTAAGTTCCCCACTAGGTCTTGATCCAAAAAATAACCATATCTAACGCAAAGATTATACTTCCGCAGCTAATGGTTCAGAACCAGTTTGTTTCTCTCCTTTATTTCAGACAGATCAAATACCCCTCTTATCCACATGGCCGATGATTTCTTGTGGGTTCATTATACCAAAAAAAACGAAAAAAGAAAGCATGACCGGTTTCCAGGCTGCCAGCGTCCTTCAGCGGAATTTAAAATTTCTCCTTAAAATTTCTTTTTTCATTTTATATCTTGACTTTTTCTCAATATTTGCTATAATAGCATTTGTTCGCGGAAGTGTCGGAACTGGCAGACGAGCAAGACTAAGGATCTTGTGGCATTCGTGCCGTGTGGGTTCAAGTCCCATCTTCCGCAGCAAAAGCAGGATTTCTTAAATGGAATCCTGCTTTTTTTCTTACCCAAATAAATTCTCATTTTTCATAAGGCGCAAGCCCTGCACTTGAAAGGAGGCAACTGAATCATGCGCATTATCTCTTTGGCTGAAAACACTTCCTGCCGGAAGGATCTTGGAGCAGAACACGGGCTGTCCCTCTATATCGAAACCCTTGATCACAAACTGCTCCTTGACATGGGACAGACCGGACTCTTTGCTGAAAATGCCGGAAAACTGGATGTTGACCTGGCTGCTGTAGATCTTGCCGTCCTCTCTCACGGTCATTATGACCACGGCGGAGGACTGGAGACCTTTCTGAAGATTAACAAAAAAGCTCCCGTATACCTGAACCGCCATGCCTTTGAAGCCCACTATAACGGAACTGAAAAATACATTGGTCTGGATAAAAAACTTCAGTCCCATCCCCGGCTGAGCTTCACCGGAGATATCACCCCAATCTGCAAAGGTCTCACACTCTATTCCTGTAATGATAAAAGCAGAGACTATGACCTGGGCGGTTCCGGCCTGAATACAAAAGAAGAGGAACAGTTTCTTCCTGACGATTTCCGGCATGAACAATATCTGCTCATTGAGGAAGAGGGAAAGCGGGTACTCATCAGCGGCTGCTCCCACAAAGGGATCCTGAATATTGTGCAGTGGTTCCAGCCCCAGGTGCTGGTGGGAGGCTTCCATTTTTCCAAGCTTCCCCTGGATGACACCCTGAAAACATACGCCCGATTCCTGGACGAGTCCGGCACAGTTTTTTATACCTGTCACTGCACCGGAACCCAGCAGTTTGATTTTATGAAGCAATTCATGTCCCGTCTGCACTACCTTTCCTGCGGTGAAACTCTGATCCTCTGATTTTCCGGCACTCTCCTTCCTCACTGATCATTTAGGCTGATGGTCTGTGTGAAGAAACCAATGAGCCAAATGAGCCAGAAAACCAAAGGGCAGCATTTGCTTTTACAAATGCTGCCCGGACGGCCCGCTGCGTTTCCCAGAATCTTCATTTCCCACGATTACTATCAGAAATAAAGACTGTTTTTCATCTGACTATAAAAATTTCTTTCTGGTCAAGACCTATTACAAAATCCCGTTCCATCAGCCTCCCAGATTCACTGCCTGGCCGGTCATAGGATCGATCTCATTCCAATAGGCATCCACCACATTCCCGGCCTCATTGACCGTACAGCCGTCAATGGGATTTCCACCAGCATCCACTACCTGGCCGTTCACCACTCTGGCATCATAGCGAAGGGTTCCAGAAGAATCAAACACCATGAAGCCCACAACGCCTGTAGCCTCTTGATCCTGCGGGGTATTTTCCTGGCTGGCTCCCTGCGAATCCTCCGGAGCATTTTCCTGACCTGCCCCCTGCGCGTCTTCTCCCGTCTGGTCACTGCCTCCCTCATTCTGACCGCTTCCTTCGGATGAACCGTCCTCATTGCCGTCCCCCTGTCCTTCCGGATCTGCAGCAGATGCTCCTTCCTGGGACGCCGTACCTTCACCGCTGCCTGCCTCCGTCTCCTGCACCGGAGCCTCATCAGAGGGCAGGAAGCTGATGTCCTCATTTTTCCCGGTAAAGCTATCCATATTCAAAGTACCGGTCTGACCCTGAAGCTGGGGATAGATATTCACCAGATTCGCCACTTTTTCATCCAGATAATCATTTTGGCCCAGCTTTACTGTAATCCCGTCAATGGTAAGGGTAATATTCAAATTCTCATCAAAAGAAATGTTATCCGGCATAAACCCTTCCTGAATGAGCAGGGAAGCGATTTTGAGCATTGCCCCCATCTGAGCCGCATTCTCCATGGGCAGGCGCTGATACAGCACCGGCTCGCTCATAGTAACGCCGCTCACCAACGGCACATCTCCATACACCGTGTCCGTGATCTCCAGCACTTCTCCATCCCGGTCAAAATATACATTGTTCCCTGCGTACTGCACATAACCGGTCAGAGTTTTCTCCTTCACAGTCAGCCGCACCTTTCCCGGCGTCAGCACCTTTGCCTGGATGGACTCCAGATAAGGCGCCTTGGGATCGCTGACTGCATTCCTGTATTTCCAGGAAAAATACAAGGTATTCTCTGTCCAAAAATCTGTGATCAGATCATTCTTAATCTGCTCCGGCTGATATCTGGAACTGCCGTAAAGCTCTACTGTATGAATTCGGAATAATCCCAGCAATACGGCTGCCGCTGCTGCGATACACAGCACTGCGATCACTATAAGCCGTATTCTAGTCACCCGTCGTTTTCTTCTTACTCTCACCATATCTTTTCACCTGTACCTTTTTATCCTGACAGCCCATCCAGGCCGCGCTTCTCATTGGCAAATTTTTATGTCCGCTCCCAGACCAATCAGATTGTCGCAGAAATTTTCATATCCCCGGTCTGCAAATCCGCAGCCCCGGATTCTGGTTACCCCACAGGCATTCAATCCTGCCAGAAACAGAGCTGCTGCTCCCCGCAGTTCTCCGGCCTCTACTGAAGCCGGCAAAAGCTTTGGCACTCCCCGGATCAGCGCCTGCCCTCCCGTAATCCTGATATCCGCCCCCATCCGAATCAGCGGTTCTGCAATCTTAAACCGGGATTCGAAGATTCTCTCCCGCAGGCAGCAGCTTCCCCGGCTCACTGCCATAAGGGTCATGATCGGAGACTGAAGATCCGTGGGAAATCCAGGATAAGGGGCAGTTTCCAGATAAGGAATATTTCTGCATCCCCCGGTGCAGTCTGCAAAAAGCGTCTCCTTCTTATAAGACAGCTCAACCCCCATCTGTTCCAAAACATACAGAAAGGCCTCCAGCTCCTGGGCAGGCGCTCCTTCTATCTCAATACTGCCTTCTGTCACTGCGGCAGCCAGCAGATACGTTCCTGCCACAATTCGGTCTGCGCTCAGTTCGTGACAGCCGTCCTTCAGCCTCTCAACCCCCTCGATCTCAAGGACCCCCTCTGAAGGGATCCTGATCCTGGCACCCAGCTCCCGCAAAAATGCGCAAAGCTCCAGAACCTCCGGTTCTCTGGCACAGCCTGTGATCCTGGTGTTTCCTTCCGCCAGAACAGCAGCCAGTATACTGTTTTCTGTTGCTCCCACACTGGGAAAACGAAGATGGATTTCCCCGCCTTGAAGTCTCTTTGCCTCTGCCTCTATCCCGCCCTCTTTCTCCCGGATCTCAACCCCCAGCCTGGTCATAGCCTGAAGGTGCAGATCCACCGGTCTCGGTCCCAGAACGCAACCCCCCGGATAGGGAATCTGCGCCCTGCCCATTCTCCCCAGAAGTGCGCCTAAAAACAGCACCGGGGACCGCATTCCCACAGCAGGATCTTCCGGTATCTTCCAGGAGGTGATGTGCTTCGCATCTACCGCCAGACAATCCTCCTCCCACCACACGCTGCATCCTAAGCTCTCCAGAATACGAATGGTATCAAATACATCCCGGATCCTGGGGCAGTGTCGAATCCTAGTGACTCCTTCATGAAGCACACAGCCCGCCAGGATGGGCAGCACTCCGTTTTTGGATCCCTGTAGCTTTACTCTTCCGCAAAGCGGTTTTCCTCCGCGAATCTCTACACAGTTCAAAAACATTCCTCCAACCTGTTTTGGGGGATTTTATATCTTAGTATATGCAGAAATTCTCTTTTTGCCACCGGCTCACAGAGAGGGCAAGCCCCATCTCCGACAGAAGAAAAAGCACAGAAGTCCCTCCATAGCTGATAAAAGGCAGGGTAATCCCTGTATTGGGGATCGTATTGGTCACCACTGCGATGTTTAAGATAACCTGGATTGCGATATGCCCCATAATACCTGCCACGATCAGAGCTCCAAACAGATCTGCCGCCCTTGTGGCGATGATCATAAAACGCCACAGCATAAATCCAAAAACCAGTATCAGCAGACCGGCTCCTGCAAATCCCAGTTCCTCACAGATCACAGAAAAAATCATATCATTCTGTGCCTCAGGGACAAATCCCAGCTTTTGAATGCTGTTGCCAAGCCCCCTGCCAAAAATCCCACCGGAACCGATCGCATAAAGGCCCTGGATGGTCTGAAACCCTTTATCAAATTTTTCCGGATCCCGCCACACCGCCAGACGCTCCAGCCGATAAGCTTCCAGACTGAGAAACACGGCGATCAGACCAGTGCCTGCCAAGATCATCCAGATAAAGGGCAGGTATCTGGGATTAGATATAAAGATCAGAATCACCCCAATTCCCAAGATGATCACTGCAGTGCTCAGATTGTTGGTGCCCACCAGTGCCACAATAGGAAGCACTGCAAGCCCAACTGCCAGGATCGTTCCGAAGCCCTTCTGTTTCTTTCTGCTGCTCACCACCTCCGCCAGAAGCAGGATCACTGCCAGCTTGGCATATTCCGCAGGCTGAAAAGACAGGGGTCCAATGGAAAGCCATCTTCTGGAACCATTGTAGGCATCTCCCACCAGAAGCACAGCTCCCGACAGCCCCAGAGACACCAGATATGCCGGAACTGCCGCCCGCTTCAGCAGGTGGTAATCCAGATTTGACACCAGATACATGGACACAAGCCCCAATCCAGTGGCAAATACCTGTTTTTTAAAATAGTAGGCAGAGTCCCCAAAACGGACCTGCCCATTGTATGCGCTGGTACTGTAAAGAGTTATCAAGCCGAACACTGTGAGAAACAGCACGGCCGCCAGAAGGCTGTAATCCGGTCTTTTGCCCTCGGCCTGCAAACCATCCGCTCCTTCCGCCATAGGTTAGGCTTCTTCGCCTCTTCTCTCACCTGCTGCTTATAAACCGGTACTTTGCTCTGATCTGCCACAGTTTCCAGCTCTGATCTTTCCTCCCATTTGCTACAGCTTCTGAACCAGTTCCTTGAATACTTTCCCCCGCACCTCATAGTTGGGGAACATCCCCCAGCTTGCACAGGCAGGAGAGAGCAGCACTGCGTCTCCCGGCTCGGCGCACTCTACACAAAGAGCGAAGGCCTCCTCAAAAGTATCCGCCATCCGGATCTTGGTAAATCCGCAGTCTCTGGCAGCCCTGGCAATCTTCTCTTTTGTCTGGCCTACCAGTACAAGCGTCTTTACCTTGCCGTCAAAAGAACGGATCCACTCTTCGTAGGAAGAGTTTTTATCGTATCCGCCCCCCAGAAGCACGGTGGGGCGATTCATGGCCTGAATCCCCTTAATAGCAGCATCCGGGTTGGTTCCCTTAGAATCATTGTAATAGACAACGCCGTTTTTCTCATCCACATACTCAATGCGGTGTTCCACTGCCTTAAAATTACGAAGCACATGGCGGATCTCCTCCAATGGTACCCCATAAGCCAGGGTCATGGCTGCCGCAGTCATTACATTTTCATAATTATGAAGTCCCAGCAGCTTCAATTCCTTTACCGGCAAAATTTCAGTAATCTTCTCCCCGTCACTGTACCAGATCACATCCTGATCCAGATAAATCCCCTTGTCCAGCTTTCTGGCGGAGCTGAAATAAATCACCTTTGTGGGAAGAGTTTCCCCAAATCGTCTCAGCACCTCATCCTCATAGTTCAGGACACAGGTATCTTCCCCGGTCTGATTTCTGGTGATCTGCTCCTTTACCCGGATATATTCCTCCATAGTGTGATGACGGTCCAGATGATCCGGCGTAATATTTGTGATCGCGCTGACCTTTGGATGAAACCGATCAATGGTCTCTAACTGAAAACTGCTCACCTCTGCCACGGAAACTGTCTCGTCTTTCATATCCAATGCCACAGAAGTATAGGGATTCCCGATATTTCCCACCACATACACCGAGGGCTGATGATACCTCATGATCTCTCCTACCAGAGAAGTGGTGGTGGTTTTTCCGTTGGTCCCTGTAATGGCCAGAACGTCCCCCCTGCTGTTCTCATAGGCAAGCTCAATCTCTCCCCAGATGGGAAGTCCGGCTTCCCGCAGTTTCTCTACTGCCGGAAGATCTGTAGGAACTCCCGGACTTAAGACTGCCAGCTCCGGTTTTAGCAACAGCGCTTCCTCAATCTCTCCGATGACAATCTGCGCCTTTGTCCCCTCTGGCAATTTGGCCTGTACTTCCTGTTTTTTTACCTGAACATTTCCATCATAGAGCACCGGGCAGGCTCCCACTTTTCCCAAAAGCTCTGCTGCCCCGATACCGCTGATGCCGGTTCCGAAAACCAGCACCCGTTTTCCTGTCAATTCCATCTGTCTCTCCTTTAATATCTTCCTGCTGCCTGAATGTTTCTGCTCCGCTGCCGCTATTTTACTGCAGTCCGACTATGGCGATCAGGCACAGGAAAGCAGTGATCACGGTAAACACCGCATCGATCCTGGTCTCTGACCAGCCGCACAGCTCAAAATGATGATGAATAGGGGCCATCTTGAAGAACCGCTTTCCTCCGGTCTTTTTAAAGTAGGTTACCTGGATCATCACAGACAGTACCTCCACAAAGTATACCAGTCCAATGATCAGAATAAAAATAGGAAGTTTCATCATATAGGCAGCTCCTGCCACAAATCCTCCCAGGGCCAGGGAACCGGTATCCCCCATAAACACCTTCGCCGGATGTACATTAAAGAGCAGGAATCCAAGAAGCGCGCCCAGTACTGCCGCTGTAATAGGCTCAATCTGACCACCCAGCACCATGGAAGCCACGGTAAAAAACACTGCCACCATGGAAGTCACCCCTGTAGCCAGACCATCCAAGCCGTCTGTAAAATTCACGCCGTTTACAGTACCAATGATCACAAGGTAAGCCAGGGGCGTGGCGATCCATTTCACCACATCTCCGGAAAGCACATCAATGCCAAAGAGATGGAACGGCATGATCATCTCCAGACAGGAGCTGTCCATCACCCAGATATAAACCACGAAAATAGTGGTCACAATGATCTGACCCAGCATCTTCTGCTTGGGCATCAAGCCGTCAGACCGGCGCAGCACCACTTTCAGATAATCATCCAGAAAGCCAATGATCCCAAAGCCCAGAGTCAGAAACAGCACCGGAATAATTCTGGGATACTTTCCAATATAGAAAAGGGATGTGATCAGAATACTGATAAGAATGATCAGTCCTCCCATGGTAGGAGTTCCCGCCTTCTTTAAGTGGGACTTCACTCCCTCTACCCGCTCCGTCTGCCCAATCTTAAGCTTTTGGAGAAAGGGGATCACAAAAGGACCAAGAATTACGCTGATCCCGAAAGCTACAAACAAAGGAATTAAAATATCCGCACTAATAATCATAACACACCTCTTCATTTTCTTTTTGTACATTATTTCTCCGGCTGCTTTCAGAAAACAGCCTGCTATTTTTTAGTATAATTCTTTTTCCCGTATACTTCAATCATTTTCTGGATCAACTTCTGATAAAAGTTCCGACTCATCCTGCCGGATTCCCAGATAAGGGAGGATATTGGAAAAAATCCTCTGGATCACCGGAGCCGCAATGGTTCCTCCATAATAAACTCCCTGAGGATTATTGATGATGCAAAGCCCCAGCACCCTGGGATCCTGAGCAGGGCCGAATCCCACAAAGGAAGAAATATAACGGTTGGCGCTTCGCGGAAGTGTCTCCGAAGTAGCCGTCTTTCCTCCGATGTGGTAGCCTTCCAGATATGCCCGGTTCCCGGAACCGTCTGACACCACATGCTCCAGCACATATTGCATGGTCTTGGAAGTCTCCTCCGAAACAATCTGCTCTCCTTCCTCATATTGATACACTTTTTTTAATACCCCCTCCCGGCTCCTTACCGCCACCGCAAAATGGGGGGTAATGCGTCTTCCTCCATTGATCAGAGAGCTTACCGTAGCCGCCAGCTGGATAGGAGTAATCTGAAAGGACTGCCCAAAGGCCATAGTAGCCAGCTCCACCTGACCTACATTCTCCTGCCGGTGCATAATCGTAGAAGCTTCCCCGGGCAGATCGATCCCGGTTTTATCCAAAAGTCCGAACTGCTTTAAATACTGAAAATACCTCTCCACCCCCAGCCGAAGTCCCACTTCTATAAATACGGGGTTACAGGAATTCTGGGCTGCTTCCAAAAAAGTCTCCGCTCCATGTCCGGTGGTTTTATGGCACCGGATCCTCCGATCCTCCACGATCTTAAAGCCGGGACAGGTGAAATGATCTTCCAGGGACACCACCCCCTCCTCCAGACCGGCAGAGGCGGTGATCACCTTGAAAGTGGAACCGGGCTCATAGGTATCATTGATGCAGCCGTTGCGCCACATCTGATTGAGCTGCTCCTGATACAGCTCTTCCTTTGATTTTTCAGTCTGCTCCTCTGCCTCGCTTTCACGCTCCTCTGTCGCTGCTGTGCTCTCCCCTGACGGAAAATGCAGCTCTCCGGTTTCACCGGAACCAGAAAGTGTCTCAGCGGCCTTCTCCGTACCGGCGCTCTCCGTATCCCCGGTCACCAGGGTAAAAGGATCGTTGAGATCAAATTCCGGCACTTGAGTCATACCGTAGATCTCCCCGTTCTGAGGATTGAGAATGATGATCGATACGCTGTCTGCCTGTTTTTGCTCCATCACCCGCAGCGCCTCCTGCTCAATATATTTCTGGATATTATAATCCAGACTGATCTGCAGATCATCTCCTGCCACAGGTTCCAGCCGGCTCTCCCCTGCCTCCGGAAGCTCCACTCCCCGGGCATCTGTCAGAGTAAGGATCTTTCCGGGAGTTCCCTGAAGCACCTGATCGTAGGCCACCTCCAGCCCAATGATGCCCTGATTGTCGCTGCCGGTAAAGCCCAGCACCTTAGATGCCAGGGTATGATAGGGATAATACCGCTTATAATCCTCATCCACCTTGACCCCTGCCATCCCATAGCTTCGGATTTTATCTCCCACTTCCTTTTCCACATTGGATTTGATCCGCTCCATGGAACTGACCTTCTCCACTTTTTTCCGTACGCTTTCCTCTGACAGCTCCAGCTCCCGGCACAGCATCGCGATCACTTCTTCCGGCTCTTTGATCTGGCTGTGGATCACCGATATGGTGCATACCGTCCGGTTATCTGCCAGCACTGTTCCATTGGCATCCAGGATCCTTCCTCTGGCCGCCTTAATCGGCCGCTCCCGCTCATGAAGCTCCTCCGCCTTTCCACTGTAGTAATCTGACCGCTCCAGCATCAGATAGCCCAGACGGCCCATAAGCAGCACCAGAGCCAGCACACAGGCCAGGAATACAAACACGGTCTTTTTCTTGTGAAAGGTATGCAGCTTTCCAAAAGGCATGGCAATCCCTCCTTACAGAAAATGTATTCCGACACCGTCCCTGTTATGATATTCCCGAAAGGGGGTATTGCAAAATATGAATTCCGATGGATTTTCGGTGTGTTTTTCGCTGAAAACATGTTCGTTTTCGAAAAAAAATCACCTGAAAGGGTATCGCCGGAGATATTTTACAACATCCCCTTTGCCTGCGGCGGATCGTATTTGCCGCATACTTCCGCTGTACCGCAGCAGGATCCTCCACAGAGTGTTTTTTGTTTGATAGAAGTTTTCTATCAGGCAAAAAACCCCTGGCAGCAGACTTCTTTTTCCTGAAATCTGCCCCAGGGGCCACATTATCTTATTATGCCTGTTCCATATGCCTGTTACCGGTTACGTTACAGCTGCATTTTGCTCTGTCACGCTGCTCCGCCTGCTTCATCCGCCAGATCCTCATCGGTGATGCCATCCCAGGTGGTACCCTCCTCCTGGCCGCTGTCGCTTAACTTTTCCGGAGGCGCGGCAATGTTGGGGTTGTCCACCTTGGGATCCAGGGTCTTGACCTTGTTCTCCAGCTGGATCACATTGCCCCAGCCGTCTACAATATTTCCTTCAGCATTCACAGAAGCTCCTTCCACCGGTATCTCATCATCCCCGTGCACCACAATGCCCTCGTCATTCACATAGGCATCGTTGTAAAGATTCCCATAAACATCAAAGGCCTGCACAGTTTCCCGGTTGGTTCCTCCCTGAACCACATCATCCTCCGTGATCCCAAGATAAGCCAGAAGCTGGGGATCGATCTCCTCGGTAGGATACATCCCCATGTAAGGGAAGATCTCCGTAGCCACCTGCCGGAACAATGTCTGGGCATAGGTGCTGACTGCCTGATTTTCCACATTGGGTTCATCCACCACCACATAGATCACGATCTTGGGATCATTGATGGGGGCAGCGCCGATGAAGGATACCAGATACTTGCCCTCCGCTCTCGCATGGGTTTCCTCATCGATCTTCTCCGCCGTACCGGTCTTTCCTCCGGTACGGTAGCCCGGAACCTGAGATTTCTTACCGGTTCCTTCCTTTACCGCCGTCTCCAGATACCCCCGCACCAGCGCAGAGGTGGAAGAGGAGATGGGCTGCTTTAACACCAGACTGTCCACCGTCTTTTCCACGCTGCCGTCTGCGTTTAACACCTGCTTCACCACATGGGGCTGATAATAGTAGCCTCCGTTCACCACTGCGGAGAAGGCGGCGATCTCCTGCACCATGCTGCAGATGTACCCCTGGCCGAAGCTGCAGGTAGCCAGCTCCACCTCATGCATGGTATCCCGGGTATAGACCACTCCCGGCGTCTCATTGGGCAGGTCAATACCGGTTCTGCTGCCAAAATTAAACAGTTCCTGATATTTGCAGAACTGAGGGATAGTCATGCGCATGGCGATCTGCATCAGCGCATCGTTGCAGGAATTGACAATGGCGTACTCCAGTGTCTCATCCCCATGGCCGTAAATATTATCACAGTTAATCGTTGTATCTGTGATATGTTCTGATCCGTCGCAGATAAAATGATCTCCGTCCTGCACTGCCCCCATCTCCAGGGCAGAAGCGATAGTGATGGGCTTTACGGTGGAGCCGGGCTCGATTCCTTCGGAGACGCAGAAGTTACTCCACATCTTGTTCAGAGCCTCCACATACTCCTCCTCGTCCATGGCCTTCACCTCAGCGCCGCTGTAGAGAGCAGACAGATCCTGAGGATCATTCAGGTTAAAACCGGAGTTGGTAGCCATACCAAGAATAGCGCCGCTGTTGGGATCCATAGCGATAATGCCCACATTTTTGGCTCCCTTCTCCCGCTCTGTGGCATCCCCGTACTCTGCCTCAAATTCTGCGATGTACTTTTCCAGGATCTGCTGGATGTTCATATCCAGAGTGGTCACCAGGGTCTTGCCGTGCTCCGGCTCAATGGTGGTTCTCTGAAACTCCGAATCCTCATTGAGGTAGCCGTAAACCCGGCCGTTGGTTCCATTTAACAGGCCGTCATAGTAGGCTTCCAGGCCGCACACGCCCTGGTCGATATCATTGGAAAAGCCCAGCACATTGCTGGCCAGCGTATCATAAGGGTAATCCCTCTGGTACTCCTCCTCAAACCAGACTCCGGTCACATTCTGAAGCTTTTCTTTCTGAGTATCGGAAAGCTCCCGTCCCTCTGTGGAAACGTAATCCTCAAAAGCCCGCTTTTCCTCCTCTGTAGCCTTCTGCTTTACCACCTGGTACTGGCTCTCTCTGGTCTTCTCATTTTCAATCCGGTCCCGGACGTCCGCTTCCTCCAGCCCCAAGGAGGAACACACTGCCTCAATGGTAGGCTCAATGTAATCCTCATTGCTGTTGATGGCATAGCAGTCCAGCACTACGTTGTAGACCCGGTCGCTCTTGGCCAGGATGATGCCGTTGTTATCCCAGATCTCTCCCCTTCGGTAGGGGATGGTCCTGCTGTCATAATTTTGCTGGGACAGCACCTTTCTGGCATACTGGTTGCCGCTTTTCGTAGTAATGTAAGTGATCCGCACAAGCAAAATTGCCAGAGCGAATAAAATGAATGCAAATACAGCCAAAAGCTTTATTTGCATTCGTTTTGTAAACCGTTTTTCTCTTTTTTTCACTGTTCTTGCCAAAAAAATCACCTATTCTGTGGGTATATCCTGATACTGTTTTACATAGTCACTTTCCCTGCCATCATAGGTAACGATCTGATCCTCAGAAGCGTAAGTCATGCCCAGCTCATTCATAGCCACATCCTTCACATACTGCAGATCCACGGAAGAAACGATCCGGTTATACTCATTATCGTTCTCCAGCTTCATCTCGCTTAACTGGGTAGACATAGCTGTCACCTTTTTCTGGTAGGTTGTATTCTGAGCCTGCAATTTCAGGTAATTGATACATACCATCACTGTCACCACTGCCGCCGCAGTGAGAAAGATCACATAACTCAGATTCATCTGCAAAGCTCTCTCCCGGTTTTTCCTGGTATTTCTGCTGGCAGAATGACGCACCGGTGCTTCTGGCTGCCTTATAGGCTGTATCTTTCGGACCGTATTCCCATCCACATAAGTATTCATATGAGATTGACTGCTTGTACGAACCGGCCGGCTGGTTCCCGCCGTTGTTCTTCCTGCTCTTTTTGCCATGTTTTACCGCCTTTGCCTTTTACTGTATTCTGCGCTCAAATACCCGCAGCTTTGCACTTTTTGATCTTGAATTTTCTTCCAGCTCTGCCTTAGAGGGAAGGATAGGTTTTCTGGTGATCACAACCCCCTTTGGCTTTTTTCCACATACGCAGACCGGAAATTCCGGGGGACAGGTACATGGGTTTTCATTCTTTCTGTATATTGTCTTCACTATTCGGTCTTCTAAGGAATGAAAGGTGATGATGCAGATCCTTCCGCCGTCATTCAGCAGATCGATCATATCATCCAGTGAATCCCTCAAAACATCCAGTTCATGGTTCACTTCAATCCGAATGGCCTGAAATGTCCTTTTGGCCGGGTGTCCTCCCACCGCACGCACTTTTGCGGGAATGGCCGCTTTTATAATATGAATTAACTCCCCAGTCGTTTCAATTATCTTTTCTTTTCGGGCATTTACAATATGCTTGGCGATGTTCTTTGCGAACTTGTCTTCCCCATAGTCTCGGATGATGCGGTAAAGCTCCATCTCACTATACTCATTCACAACATCCCTGGCAGTGAGTGTCTGACGCTGATCCATTCGCATGTCCAGCGGCGTATCCTCTCTGTAAGTAAACCCACGGTCAGCCGCATCCAGCTGATAGGAGGAAACCCCCAGGTCCAAAATGACTCCATCTACTGATGTAATTCCAAGTTTTGCAAGCTGTTCCCTCATCTGGCAGTAATTACTGCGGACAATGGTGGTTTTGCCTGCGAATTCAAAAAGGCGCTTCGAAGCCGCTTCAATCGCCGCTGCATCCTGATCGATCCCGATCAGCCTTCCCTTTTCGGAAAGTCGCTGACAGATCTCATAAGAATGCCCGCCGCCGCCCAGCGTGCCATCCACATAGATGCCATCGGGCCGTATCTGCAAATTTTCAATGCACTCCTCAAGAAGAACCGATCTATGCTTAAATTCCATACAAACCTCCCCAGCCTATATGCTCAAGCCTAGATCTGTCATCTGCTCTGCGATATCATCCATATCGTCATAGGCATTGTTTTCCGTCCATTTTGCTTTGCTCCAGATCTCGATCCGGTTCAGCATACCGGCCAAGACCACATCCTTGTCCAGACCAGCAAATTCTCTCAGCGTTGACGGTAAGAGAATTCTCCCCTGCTTGTCCAGTTCACACGGTGTAGCACCTGCCACAAAGAAACGGGTAAATTGTCTTGCACCTTTCTGCGTCAGCGGCAGAGCACGCAGCTTTTCCTCAAAGGCCAGCCATTCGTTCTGCGGAAAGACAAAGAGACAGCCATCCAACCCCTTCGTAACAATAAATTCTTCGCCTAACAGCTCTCTGAATTTGGAAGGGATGATCAGCCTGCCCTTGGTGTCCACTGTATGGTTGTATTCACCCATGAACATCATTGACTACCTTCTTTCGAAGTTACGGGCCAGGAACTGCATCCTCATGACACTTTTCCTCCCTTTTGACCCACAACTCACCACTTTCTACCACTCACGCATTTATTTTAGCTTAATCACAGGAAAAAAACAAGGGGAAATTCTATTTTTTAAGAATTTTTCAAAAGATTTCCACAATGGTTTTTAATTTTTTCACAGAGAACTTTTTCAGAATCAAAAAGGCTGCTGCAAAATACAGACCTGGTGGATTTTTCCCGGATCTTTGCAGAAAACACCTTCGTTTTCTGCAAAAAATCCTTTGAAAAATGCTACAGGATCTCTCTTGCAACAACCCTTTCTCTCTATTTCACTGTTATCTGCCGGACACCGTCCCTACTCTGTCACTGCGTCCAGAGGTTTTTCTGCCGGGAAAATAATCTTATTCACAAAGAAGAAGATTACCATAGAAACTCCTCCATTGAGTACCGTAGTTCCGATATTGTAGATAAAATCCGGCACAAAATTTCCTGCCACTGCTACCCAGATACAGTTGATGGAATTTACAATACAGGTGATGATAGAGAACGCAATGCAGTACCAGAAGATCTGATATCCCAGCTTTCCTTTGCTGCGGAACACCAGGTTCCGCTGAAGAGGAAAGTTAATGCACTCTCCCACCGCCATTGCCACCATGTAAGCGCAAAAGTAAGGAAGTCCTCCATGAGCCACGTCGTATCCTAAAATATTCCACTTAAAGGTTTCTCCAAACAGCGTCACCGGAATACCGGGCCAGCCAAAATCCACCATAGGAAGTCCCTGAAATACTGCCGGAAGAAACTGGAGAAGCAGATATTTAAACACAGTGATCAGATTGCTGACGATCACAAAAAGACCGCCCTCCCGAATCCATTTTGCTGCTTCCGGATGCTTTTGGGCAAATTTTATCCAGACGCTCATGCTCCTTCCCCCTTAATCTTCTTTTCAAATTCCTTGTTTGCTTTCCTGTTCCGGAAATATCCTTTGATCACCTTCCCCATTCCCTTGAAAAAGTGACCGTTGACTGCCTGCACAAGCCCGTCTGTCATCTCCATGCTCACCATTCCCTCTGTCATCTTGGCGATCGCACGGAAGGGAAGATTGTAGATAAACAGGATATTCAGATCCGGGGTTCCCGACGCCTCTGCCTTTTTCTTTTTGCCTTCTATGACGCGGCAGGCAAATCTTGCCAGGCCCAGCTTTGCCTGCTTCATCTGACAGACCGCATCGTTGACCGTCAGGGTCTTTCCCCAGGATCCATCCGGGATCGGATGGCCCAGCAGAGCCTCAAACTCGTCATCCGGTACATCTGTGATGGTTCCGTCAAAATAGGAAGAAAGCCCATTCCTGTCATAGGGGGATGTTTCTCCGGTTCCCTCTGTAAAATAGGTTCCCCGGAGGCGGATATCCTGGACGCTGGCTCCGATCTGTATCTCATAGAGCCCTTTTTCCACCGACCATCCATTCTTTTTCGCATTCCAGTAGCGGAATGTCATCTCATCAAACGGAATGGTAACCGTTTTGCTCTCGCCGACCTTTAAAAATACCTTTGCAAACCCCTTCAGCTCCTTCTTGGGACGTATCACGTCGGTCTGGGGAAGGGACACATAAAGCTGAGCCGTCTCAGCGCCGTCTCTCGCCCCTGTATTCTTGATCCGGAAGGATACGCCTTCCCCAGTCACCTTCAGATCTTCATAAGCAAAGGTGGTATAGGAAAGCCCGTAGCCAAAGGGATAGCGCACCGGTACATCGGCGGTCTCATAGTAACGGTAGCCGATAAACAGGCCTTCTCTGTGCTCCGTATTCCTCTCCCTTGCAGGACAGTAACGGTATGCCGGAGTGTCCTCCAGCTTTTCCGGATAAGTCTCCGCCAGTTTTCCGGAAGGATTTACTCTTCCGGTGAGCAGATCCAGAATGGCTCCCGCTCCCGCCTGACCCGTCAGATATCCCTGGAGCAGTCCTTTTACATGAACATCCCAGTTCATCTCAATGGCAGATCCAGCGCTTAAGATCCCCACAATGTTGGGATTCACCTTTGCCATGGCACAAAGTACCTCCACCATATTCTGGTGGATGCGAAGATGGGTCCGATCCTGTCCTTCTACTTCGCTCATCTCGTCCAGTCCGAAGAAATACAGCACCACTTCCGCCTGCTTTGCCAGCTCCACTGCCTCCTGCAAAAGAGCCTCATCCGCTTCTCCCTGGCGTTGATATCCCCGGCACATGCCGATCACCTGGATATCCTGTTCCTTTTTGATCTCTTCCTCAATGGTCTCCAGCTTTGTGCAGTTTACCAGAGAAGAACCTGCCCCCTGGTATCTGGGCTGAAATGCAAAGTCCCCTATCACAGCAACTTTTACCCCTTTTTTCAGGGGAAGAATGTTATCTTTATTCTTCAGGAGCACTCCGCACTGAGCTGCTGCTTTTCTGGCAGCCTCATGATGCGCCTGGGTATCAAAAGTCTCCCTGTGCCCCTTTGCCGCCCTGGTGGTGGTCATCACTGCATTCAGCAGAGTATCTACCCGCTCATCCACCTCTTCCATGGTCAGACGCTTCTCCTCTATAGCCTTCAGCAGGAGCCTGGCGCTGTCCAGTCCCGGATTTGGCATCTCCAGATCGGAACCTGCTTTTACCCCCGCCACATGGTCATTGGAACCGCCCCAGTCCGTAACCACCATGCCGTCAAACCCCCAGTCCTCCCTGAGGATCTCCCTCAGCAGATGAGGATTTTCATTGGCATAGGTGCCGTTCACCTGGTTGTAGCTGGTCATCACAGCCTTCACGCCCCCCTGCTTCACCGCGATCTCAAACTGAGTCAGGTAAAGCTCCCGCAGGGTACGCTCGTCCAGCACGGCATTTACCGCCATACGCCGTTCCTCCTGGCTGTTTACCGCAAAATGCTTGGCGCAGGCCCATACTCCCTGGCTTTGGATCCCCCGGATACATCCGGCAGCCATTTTTCCTGCCAGATAGGGATCCTCGGAATAATACTCAAAATTACGGCCGCAAAGAGGGCTTCTCTTTGTATTCATCCCCGGGCCCAGAAGGATCTGGACATTCTCTGCCATAGCCTCCTCTCCCAAAATGGAGCCCATGGTTTCTGCAAGATCCGCATCCCAGCTGCACGCCATCGTGGCGGCAGAGGGGATGCAGGTGGCTGGCAGAGAGGGATTCAGCCCCAGATGGTCTCCGGATCCTGACTGGCGTCTGACCCCGCTGGGGCCATCCGCCATGATCATCTCCGGAATATCAAGCCGTTTAAAATCCCAGGTCATCCATTCCCCTTTTCCTCCCAGGAATGCCGCCTTCTCTTCCAGAGTCATTTGATCAATCAACTCTTTATATTTCATTCTGCTGCCTCCGTTTTTCTTCTAAAGCAATTTAGAGGTTTTTGCTTCCTTCTTTGCAGAACGAACAGCAAGGACTCCCCAGAGGATCAGCAGTACGATGATCGCCCCGTCAATAGCAAACATCACATCCTGCCACAGCGGCCTTAAGTAGCCGTCAGAGGTAATGCTCATGGCATTGCTGTTGACTACTGTGTACAGAATATTTTTTGTAGCATTTCTCAGAGCCGTAATCTGGGTGGCATCATCGTCCCGGGAAAAGGTTTTCACATCCTGAGTCAGGAACAGATCTCCGCCTGCCCGGATCATTTCATCCACATGAGTATAGGTATTCAGAGAATAGTCCGTAATCACCATTCCCCGGAATCCCCATTCCTTCCGAAGGATCTCTGTGAGCAGAGGATAGCTGCCTCCTGCCCAGGTAATTCCCAGGCGGTTAAAGGAGGACATCATACCAGTAGCTCCCCCCTCCTTAACTGCAATCTCAAAGGGCAGCAGATAGAGTTCTCTCATGGCCTGCTCATTGGCCCATACCAGAATTCCGTTGTATTCCCGGTCCGTCTCCTGATCATTCACTGCAAAGTGCTTCATATAACAGTAAACACCCTTGCTTCTTGCGCCCTCGATGGTCCTGGCTGCAAATTTACCGGAAAGCAGTCCGTCCTCACTGTAATATTCCCAGTTTCTTCCTGCAAAAGGAGAGCGGTGGATATTGGCAGCCGGCGCATACCAGCCGGAATAGGGCAGTCCATCGCCCTTTTCATTTCCCACTAGTCCTTCCTCACCGATCAGCTTGCCCATGCGCTGGGCCAGATCCGTATTCCAGGTAGCTCCCATCACACATTCTGCCTGATAAGCGCAGGTTCCATAGATTACAGACTCCGAGATAAAGCTGGTAAAACCGCTGGGGCCGTCCCCATCTGTCGTAAGAGGCTTTGCCACCACTCCGTCAATTCCCTCCACAGGAGCTGTGCGGAACGCGCCAAAACCAACCAGATATTTCATCTCGTCCAGGCTGATCTCCTGAAGCAGGCTCTCCCAGCGGGGATCGTCAAAGGAAACTGATCCTGTGTAATCTCCGTTTTCATCGTAGAGAAGATCCTTAAGGGCCAGATTGTTGTTCACAACCTCTGTGGATGGAGCATCCCCGGTAACCTCCCAGGGCTTTCCTGTATCCGGCTCTTTGTATTTCCGCTTGGTGGTCTGTTTCAAGGTCTCCATCAGTTCATCGGTAAGGGTTCGCTCCTCATCCGTAAGATACTCTGCAGGAATCGTGCCTGCAAAATCTTTTCTGCTCATGTAGGACGCATAGGTGTTGGTTCCATAAATACCGGCGCTCACGTCATCGAAGCGGTTGGCTGCCTCCACCTCTTCTCCCTGGGCATTGGTCACTGTGCTCATCTGCACATCCTCTTTCAGGGTGTAGGCAGCGCTTGCCTTTGCCTCATGAGCATTTCCGCCCACCAGCAGCTGATACGCTCCAGCCTCCAGCTCGTAACCGGCGAACCCGTTCTCATTGGCATCTGCGTAATCATAGGATTTCATATCCTTCGCATTAATGGAAAGCGTCACAGTCTCCTCCTCACCGGGAGCCAGCAGACCGGTTTTCACAAAATCTCCCAAAACCACATGGGACTTCTCAATAGCAGGTCCCTCATAATCATAGGGAGCGCTGTAGTAGAGCTGAACCACATCCTTGCCTGCATAGTCTCCGGTATTTTTCACCTTTACCGTCACTTCCAGGGTATCCTCCGGAGAAAATTCGCTTCCGTCTTCGGTTCCAAAGGAAACATCCCACTCAAAGTCTGTGTAGGATAAGCCGTATCCAAAGGGATACACCACATTATCCTCATACCAGGTGGAACCTTCATCTGCCCGCTTTTCCTCAAAGCCTCTGGTCTCATAGTAACGGTATCCTACATAGATACCTTCCTCATAATTCACGAAAGCGAAGTCTGTGTTCTCTCCATTGTAGAGATAACGGTTGCCGAATTCGCTTCCATAATTGCCCATGTTAAACCAGCTGGGATCCTTGGTAAAATCTGCTGCCCAGGTATCCACCGTATGGCCGGAGGGGCTGATCTGCTCTCCGGAAGCGTTCTTTCCTGTCAGGATCTGTCCAAGAGCCATCACTCCTGTAGTTCCCGGGAAGCCCATCCAGAGAATGGAATCGATTCCCTCGTCCTGGTTCAGCTCCTGCATCTCCATGGTGGTTCCGGTGTTGAGCACCACCACCACCTTTTCAAAGTTTTCTTTTACATGCTCCAGAAGAGCCTTCTCATTGGCATCCAGTTCCAGATAGTGGCTGTCTGCACTCTCCGCTCCTTCTGTAGCCTTAGTGCTTCCAAAGCTTTCTGCCATAGTCCTCGGAAGATCAAAGCCCTCTCCTCCGATTCGGGAGATCACCACAATGGCTGCATCACTGTAGTCACTGTAGCTGGCAGTCACATCCTCTGTGTAGGAACTAAGAGGCGTCTCGCCGGTAGCATAGCCAGAAAGACGCTGGCCGGAGGTCATGGCCGGATTCTCCGGTCTGCCGCTGCCAGACTTGGAATTATCCTCATAAAAGCCCTTCAGCGTCTCATTGTATCCGATTCCGGCAGCCTCCAGACTCTCATACAGAGTCTTCGCCCCGGAGGCAGAACTGCTGGCAGAACCGGAACCGGAATATACCAGGTTCACAGAATTCTTTCCAAACACGCTGACCTGCGGTTTTTCCTCTGCCAGAGGAAGCACCTCGTTCTCATTCTTCAGCAGGGTGATGCCTTCCTTCTCCACCTCCACCACAAAATCTTCTGCTGCCTTTAATACTTCATCTTTTGTGGTATACTCTCTTTGATACAGCTCATCTCTGAAGTTCTCAGTTACCTTAACCCGCTCTCCTCCAAACACCAGGCTCAAAGAATTGGTGACAATGGGTACCTTCAGCAAAACTGTGGTAGCCACGATCTCCAGAACCAAAAGAAGGGCGGTTACAATGAACCATATTCTTGTTTTCTTATGTTTCCAGACAAAACTCATAGGACACCTTCCCGTATATTATTCGATATTCTCCTCAATCTCCTCCATAGAAAGCTCTGCATCTGTGATCAGCTTAATGCAGTCCAGAGAGGGCGCACTGGGCATATTGCTGCGGTAGGTGTTATCGCCAGCCACCAGAACGATCTCATTCTCTCCTTCTACCAGCTGGATCTCTCCGATAGTCTTGGTCTTGAAGTTCTGCTGATCGTTCATATCTGCGCCGTTCTCTGTGGTGAACTCCTCATACTCTACAGCCCCGCCGTTTACTGTGATCACATAGCTCTCCGGATCCCAGCTGCAGGTTCCCAGAATATTGGATCCAACCCGGATCTTCAGTGTAGCTGTTGTCTCCTGATCAGAAGTGATCACAAAGGTAACCGGGCTGTCTACGCCAAGATTTCCCAGATAAAACTCGTTGCTGGCCTCAGCGGATTCTGCTGCCAGGCCGATACCGGAAGGAGAACCGGAAACTCCCAGTCCTTCCAGACCCTCTAACTCTGTGTACTCTGCCTCAAACACCTGCTCATTTCCATCAGCTGCTTCCGTCTCTTTTTCTTCCGCGAAAGCTGCTCCTGTACCCATTGCCATTACTGCTGCCATCCCAAACATTGCTGCAAGTTTCATTTTTTTCATGATCATATCCTCCTGATTTTTATAAATTTTAACAGACTGCTCTTCCTTTTCTATTAAGGAACAGGAGGCTGCCGCAAAATGAAAGCCCCCTTGGGGATCCTCATTTCCTTGGCATTCCCTCCCATTGGTCCTTATTTTACGACAGCCTGTGATGTCTTGTTCTTTTGATTATACTTTATACTTGATTTATTCTGCAACCACCAGAGGAAGCTGGATGGATGCTGTTTCGTATCCCTCTGCCTCTGCTGTCAGAGTAACGGTGTACTCTCCTGCTGCTGCCGGTGTTCCGGTAAGAACGCCAGCCTCTGCATCAAATTCCATACCTTCCGGCAGGCCTTCTACTGTGTATACGATGGAAGAATAGGGATAGAAGGTGTTCAGGGAAGCGTTTGCCACTACCTCGGAGGTATATGCCTCTCCGGCCTTTGCCTGGGCAAGCTCCAGCTTCACTTCTTCGTCATCTACTTCTACCATATCGGTGTAAACCACCTTGGCTCCAGCGGGGATCTGCATTGCATTGCTGTTTGCCACCATATACAGCACCTGTTTTACAGCCTGCTGCAGACAGTAGATGGTCACATTCTTTGCATCCTCATCCATAGCCTGAATGTCTTCCACGTTCAGATAAACGCCGCCCTCCAGACCGTAAACCAGTGCATCCAGCATCAGGTTTGCGCCGGATTTGATCAGCTGGTAAGCGTTACAGGGAGTATACAGCACGATATCAGTTACGATAGCGCCGTCAAAGCCCCACTCGCCTCTGGTGATCACATTGTTGATGGCATGGCTGCCGCCGCACCAAGTCTTACCGATTCTTGTGAAGGAACCCATTGCAAAGGTAGCTTCTCCTTCTTCCACTGCCATCTGATAGCCCTTCAGATAAACTTCACGGGCAGTCTGCTCCGTCATCCATGCGGACAGACCCTCCATGGGAGTAGCGCTGCCGATCACACCGCAGCGGTAAGAGTTTGCTCCGCCTCCATCATTGTGGAAAGCAAAATGTTTCAGAGTAATATACGCACCCTTAGATTTTGCGCCCTGGCTTACTGCCGTTGCGATGGCACCGGTGAGTACCGGATCCTCAGAGTAGTACTCTGTAAAGCGGCTGTCAAAGGGAGAACGATGGATGTTCATGCCGGGAGCATACCATCCGGTAAAGCTGTATACCATGCCGCTCTCAGTGGTGCTGTTGCCCCACAGTCCCTGCTCGCCGATCACCACGCCCATCTCATACATGAGATCTTCGTTAAAGGTGGAAGCGATCATGGGCTCTGCTGCAAAATAGTTGAAACGATGATTGGTATCGGTGTAGTTTCCGGTCCAGCCTTTCGGTCCGTCGGTATCTCTGGAATAGGGTTTTCCGATGTAGGGGATGCCCTCAGAGTGGAAACCGCCCATGTTGACCATAGTTACCAGTTCTTCCAGAGTCAGCTGTTCTACCAGCTCCTGATATCTGGGATCATCCGGCTCTGCACCGATAAGGTCAGAAAGCTGTACGGAGTATTTCTCGGAAGTACGGTTTGCCGCATCCTCCTCATACACCGGAGTTCCTACTGCCTCTGCATCATACAGAGCATTGTAGGCTGCATCGTCATACGCCCAGGTAGCGTACTCCTCTGCGGAGATCTCCTTCACAGCCTCAAAGCCATCCGGCATGGTGCCTTCAAAATCGCTTCTGGAAAGAGCTGTGTAGCCTTCGGAAGCAAATCCTTCTGTCACATCATCCAGGGTATTGGTGATCTCGGCACCGGTCACAGCCTCATTGCAAAGCTGCTTCTCTGCCACTGTGTAATCGAAATCAGCCTCTTTTTCGCTGAGTCCGTAGTGCGCACTGTCTGCGATCTTCACATTGTAGGTTCCTGCATCCAGCACATAGGTCTTGTCTGTCACGTTGTCGTAGGAAGCCATATCTGCTGCGTCTACAGCCACCTGAACGGTCTGACTCTCACCAGGCTGAAGCACATCGGTCTTGGCATAGTCCCCGAGAACCACATAAGACTTCTCGATCACAGTCTCATTGCCGGTCTCTTCCACACCGTAAGGAGCAGTATAGTATAACTGAACCACATCCTTACCTGCATAATCGCCGGTGTTGGTTACTGTTACATCAAATACCAGCTGATCATCTTTGGTGATGGCAGCGCCTTCTTCTGTAGCCGGAGCCACTTCCCAGTCAAAGCTGGTGTAGGACATACCGTATCCGAAGGGATAGGTGACATTTTCATTCCACCATGCGTCTGCCTCTGCACCTTCTTTTTTATTTTCCTCAAAGCTGCGGGTCTCATAATAACGATATCCCACATAGATACCTTCCTCGTAGCCTACGGACCAGGTATTCACCAGCTCTCCGTCCACGCTGTACTGCGTGTAGCCGGTAAGGGTTCCGTTTCCATCCTCACCCTGTGCCATCTCGTTCACTCTGGTGTTGAAATTCACATAGGAGGGATTCTTGGTGAAATCTGCTGCCCAGGTATCTACGGTTCTTCCGGAGGGGCTGATCTCACCCTTCAGGATCTTGCCAAGAGCATCAAATCCATTGTCTCCTGCTTCTCCGATATTCAGAACTGCATCCACTGCCTCATTTTCCTGGATCGCCTTGATCTCCAGAGGAATACAGCTGTTTACCAGAACTACTACCTTATCAAAGTTTGCTGCCGCATAATCGATCAGATCAAACTGCACCTGATCCAGCTGCAGAGAATGCACTCTTCCCTCCGGTCCAACTTCTCCGGTTCCGCCGTTTATCACCACCAGAGCGGCATCGCTGTACTCTTCCAGGGAAGCTTTCCACTCTTCGCTCTCAGAAGCAGCTCCAAAATCCTCTGCCACCAGCACATCGGAGGTTTTCATCAGGGGAGTCTCTGCATCCTCTGTGCCAGGCACTACCTCTGTCTCCCATTTTGTATAGCAGTCCAGCACATGCTGGTTCAGGGAGAAACCTGCTGCCTCCAGACTGGAAATCACTGTGGACTGAGCAATGGCCACACCGCCGGAAGCATCTGCCACATTGTGGCTTCCGCCTGCGCTGGGATGAAGGGCAGAATAGCCTAACAGAGTTACCTTCGCTCCTTCTGCCAGAGGCAGGGTGCCTTCCACATTCTTAAAGAGGATCATACCTTCTTCCGAGATCTTCTCATTCAGATCCAGACCTGCCTGAATGGCCTCCTGCTTGCTGCCATACGCTGAGGTATAGAGCTTTTCTGTTCCCTCTGCCAGCGCCGGAACTGCGCTGCTTAAGGAAACCACTCCAGCCATAGCCAGAGCTTCCAGTTTCAATAATTGCTTCTTGTGTTTCATACACTTCCTCCTTTCATTTCCGGGAAACTCTTTTTCCAATGGTTCCCGTCAGAGCCTGTCTGCAAGATCCAATCCCCACAGATCTTGGCAGCAGCCCTTTGCTTGTCCTCTATTATACAGAAAAAAACAAAAAAAACGGACCTGTGACGCAAACTGTCACAAATCCGTCCCAACCTGCATTGCCCATCCGAAAACTGCTGCCGCAGCAATTCTATACGCAAGGGTTCCCCTCACTGCACTGCCCTTTTCCAACAGCTTTTAAGACTGTTGTCTGGGTATCAGCACTTTCAGCTCAAACATCTCATTTTTTACGGTCCAGGTGACGGTTCCCCCATATTTTTCCGCCGCCAGCTGAATACTGCGCATTCCGTATCCGTGCTCGCTGGGATTCTTTTTTGTGGTCACCGGCATCCCCCGCTCCACCTGAAGCTCTGCCTGGCAGGTATTGACGATCATGATCAAAAGAAAACCATTCTTCTCCGTCACAGTCATATGGATCATCCGCCTGGAAGGATCTTCAATCAAAGAAACCGCCTCAATGGCATTGTCCAGACCATTTCCAAAAATAGAACAAATGTCTGTGACAAACAGCTGACTTAACAGACTGCCGTCCACCACACAGGTAAACTGAATCTTATTTTTTCGAAAATCCAGAGATTTCCCCATAAGCAGCGTATCCAGCACCGGATTTCCTGTCTGCTGCTCCGGGCGGAACTCCTGAAGCTCTTCTTCCATCCGGTTGATCCACTCCTCCCGCCGGACAGAATCCGTCTCCCCCCGCAGCCCGATGATCTGATGCTTCAGATCATGATACTTGATATTAACCAGTTCAATCCCTTTCTGATAATTCCGATACTGCTCATACCTGGAAGCCACCAGGGCATTCATTTTGATCAGCTCCTGCTGGGCATACAAAGAACTAATCCGGCTCTGGTAGGCATAAAGAACCGCAATGCCTCCCACATCCACCAGGGTCCGGATAATAAAGATATCTCTGGGATTGGAGCTGGTAAAAGGTGTCCAGGGAAACAGAAAACTCAAATTCCCCATACCGAAGGCAAAGAGCACAATGCCGCAGACCGTAGCCAATTCCTGGGCTGTGATCTCCCAGGTGCGCTGAAAAAAGGTGACCTTTTGCGTAATCCACACCAGCGCCCCAAGCACTGCAGAGTAGATCAGCAAAACCAGCGCTCCCCTCACAGCAATATGCGCCCCCCTGGCTCCCAAAAAGAAAAATTCCAGCTGCCATTCCAGGGAAGCCAAAAGCTCCGCAATCAGAAAATCATGAAGGGTATAATAAAACACTACGATCCAGCTCTGCCCGGATGTACATTTTTTATAAACTGCCATATTAAAAAATGCTGCGATCATACAGGGCAGCCACAGTGCCAGAGGCACATTGTCCGTGCCTACCAAAAAAACGCACTGGATCACCACGAACAATCCGGTTTTCCACAGCATATCTTTGTTTATTCTTCTGTCTCTGAGGGCAATGGTACTGACAATCGCAGCCATGCACTCTGCCAGCGCTGTATACAGCCTGGGAATGTCCTGCATATTCCCTACCTCTCTCCTATGTAATTGGCCAGTGCTGCCATAAATTCATTTTTCTTTCCCCTGCTGATCACCAGCAGTTTTCCCTGGACCAGGCAGCAGTTATCCTGAACCCCTTTCACATGCTGAAGGTTCACCAGCAGCCCTTTGTTGCACCTGAAAAAACCGTAGGGCGCCAGCATTGCCTCCGCATCTGCGATCCGGGCCCGCAGCCGGTGAGCCGCTTCCCCGGTATAGTAGGTCAGGATATGGCCTTCACTCTCTACATAATAGATGTCATTGGTCTGCAGCCGCACAAAACCGCCTGGAAGCTGCAGTGTTACTGTATTTCCCTCCCTGGCGCGCACCCTTGCGATTGCCCGCTCCAGCTTTTTGGAAAAGGAAAAATATTCAATAGGCTTTACGATATAATCCAAAGCATCCACATCATAGCCCCGAATGGCATAATCGATCCGATTGGTAATAAATACAATGATCACATTTCCATCCCGCTCCCGGATCTTCTCCGCTGCAGTCATTCCGTCCATAAACCGCATTTGGATGTCCATCAGGATAATATCAAACTCACACTGATAGTTTTCTGCAATCTCATCTCCATCCCAATACCGCGTCACCTGAAGCTCTGTGCCGCTTTCTGCAGAATATCTCTCAATATTATTGCTTAGCTGCAGTGCAAACCCATCTTCATCCTCCACGATTGCCAGACGTATCATCGTATCACCGCCTTGCTTTTGTAATTCATCGAAACCCGTGTTCTTAAGAAACCAAGGCACCCGCTGCTGTAAACAACAGCAGTCCTTTCCCTATCCCTGCGTCACATCTTCGCAGATACATTCCAGTCTCTTAGATCGGTCACGATCTTATGGTAAAAGGCCTGGCCTCCCTTTACAATATCATAGGTTCTGGCATCTCCTCTGGCCTCCAGATGACGGCCAAAGCTGCAGTGCGTCACATCCTCCGGGCCGTAATCATCTACCGGGCCGTCCGGCCACAGAATATAAAGTCTCGGCACATCATCCTGCTGGCGGCCTCCGATGCCTGCCGTCTCCAACAGCTCCCGTCCCACATCCTCATAGCAGGTGAACACATGGGCATAGCGCCACACCGTCCTGGTAAAGTCTGATACCCGAAACTGGCCCAGCCACTCCTCATCCATCAGTCCTTCCTCTGTCTCTCTGGAAACGATAAGCACAATGGGAAACAGCCGGCCCGGATCATCGATAGCCTGATTTAAAGCCTGGATCTGCTCTCTGCGCAGGATACGGCGGCGATTCAGACAATCGATTCCATTGTAAACTCCCACATTATCCACAATGCTCTTATAATAGCCGGGATAACTGAAGAAAATTCCTCCCCGCTCCTTTGCAAAGCCATCCTCCCGCTCCGGTTCTGCAAAACCGTTGTTCACCTTAAGGATCACCCGCTGCATTCCATCTATCTCTAAAGAAGCCTCCGAGTACCAGATGCGTCCTCCCATCTCCGGGTCGATATGCCGCACCTGCATGGTCATTCTGCCCTTATCCTTCCAATAATTCACCGCCACATGATATCCCAGCATATCTTCCTGATACCCGGTGATCTCATGGGGCATATCTGCAAACAGATCTCCATATTTCTGAACGATCCACCGGTAGATCCATTCCGCAGACCGTTCAAAGATCAGACCGGGTGTGATCTCCTCCTCTGTTCGCAGACGGCTTCCATCCACCCGGGTGTGCATCTGGAATACCGGATGCCGGGTGAGGGGACGAAGCTCATAATGTCTGGACTCCGCCAGGCTTTCCTCCCGGCCATCGTTATACACATCCCTGGCCTTGAAGATGGCAGCAAGCCTGCTGTCGCGAAACTGGCTGTCATTGAGCAGCGCGATAATCGTGTTCACGTTGATCGGTATCTTCCGGCTCCGCTTCAAAAGCTGATCCACCAGAGTCTCTTTACTGGTCTTGTAGATCCGCTTCGCCAGATTTTCCACCTGCTCCAGATCTTCATTTAACAGCTGCTCCACCTCCGGATACATCACTGTATCCTCCAGCTTCAGCCGGAAGTGGGCTTTGATCATATCACTCCAGCGGCCGGATTTATAAAGAGCATGACCCAGATCTTCAAACAAAGTCACCATGGATTTGTCACACAGCTCCAACGTTGCCAGAATGCTGTTGAAATATCTGGAAAATCCCTTATAGTCCTTCCACAGCTCCTCTCCTTTGTAACGCATATCATGCTCGATCTCATGCCAGCCCTCAAAAAAGATGGTCTTGATCTGTACCTCAAAGGTATCGTCTATGTACATCTCCCAGGTATCGGAAGAAATCTGATTCTTCAGATACTCCGGCAGCCGAAATACTCCGTTTAGTTTTGTGGGTTTAAATTCCTCCTCGCTGCGCTCGGAGGTGGACCAGTCGATCACATCAAAGGTATGCTCCATAATGTGCTGACAGATATCCACATCATCGTCAAAATAAAGGTTGATGCGCACCCCGATAAGATCCTGCAGCTTCCTTTCATCCCCGTACTCTTTCAGTTCAAATTTATGTGCCATGGAGGTGGCCGTCTTGATCCGGGAAAACACCCGGAAATACAGTCCGCACTGCTCCAGCCGGTCACTGATGATCCTCTTTAGATCCTGCTCCACTATGGCAGGCACCTTTACCCGTCTGGACAGCTCCTCCTTGGTATAGATTACCCTTCCCCGCTCCTTCAATTTCTATCACACCTCTCCGTTACCAGTTACTCCTTCTCCAAGCTTTTTCATGATCGATTATTTCTGGTACTTTTCTCTGGTAGTATACCAGATTTTCTCTGATTACAAAAGACCTAACGGCTATTTTTTTCCCCAACCCATGTAAAATCCCAGCAGACTCCCTCCTATTTTGCCTGCTGCAAGGGCAAGGATGATCCAGCTTTTCCCCTTCACCAGACCAAGTCTTCTGGCAAATACCGGGAATATGCTGAGAAGCTCTGCCAACGCCATGATCCAGCCACCCACAAAAATGCCGCAAAACAGACCGGAAACAGCAAGCCCGGCATTTCCCAGGAGGATCCTGGGAAAATATACGGTAAGGATGCACCCAAAAAGCCCTCCCAGGCAGATAAACGTCTCATACAGCTTTGCATGCCCGGCCGTGTGGCTGATGCCGATAAAACGCCGGATGATCCCCAGCCCCACCATCAATGCCACCACGCCTCCGGCCACCAGCACGCCGGAAGCGCCTCCGATGATCCCCATTAAAATTTCCCCTGTCCAAGCCTGCATACTCATGCCTATTTCTCCTTCTGTGAATCTCCTAAGCCATAGCTTTTTATCTGGATTTTTCAACGTTTATTTCTCTGACTTTCTATTCTCCGCTTCTATAATGGTAGTGTCCACCTCATCCTCATAGAGCCGCATCTGCACCTCCAGCGGCGTGGGATCTGCGGTAAGCTTCCGCCTGCCAAAGTGATTAAAAAACAACACGATCCCCAGCCCCAGCCCCACTGAGTAGGTGATCTCCAGTACGGTAAAACCATCTGACGGGGCGCCGGTAAACATCTGGTAGAGATGACCGAACAGCTCCGTCACTCCCACATCATTATTAAAGGCCATAATGGAAAACGCTGCTCCGAAAAAGGCCAGCACACAGACAAACACTGTCTTTCCCCACTGCCAGATCAGGGAGGGCTTCTTTTTTCTCTCCACGGTCACCACAAAGTCTGTCTCTCCCAGATTATTCACTTCCACAGAAGGATATTCCTTCTGAATTGCCTCAATCACATCCAGAACAGAAAAAACATACCGCCCCGGCCCCTGTACCTGCCTGGAAGGGATCTTTAAGAGCTTCAGTTTCACCTCCAGTGCCTTATCCTGGCAGCTTACCTTTCCCAGTTCCTTTAATGCAAACACCGTATCCGCCACTTTTACATTCTTATCGATCTGAAGATATACTGTGGTCATAGCAAACCTCCATTTCTCTGTGAATTTTCAAAAACCAGGGCGTAACATGCCTGTTGCCCTGGTTTTCTTTTCCCCACTCAGACATTTCTTCTCTCTCACAGCCTCATAGTCTGTCTGGCTTCCCGGCAGATCCTTCTCACCAGCGTTCCGGTATCACCGAAGTCCTTGTCTCGCCCCTCCCAGAAATAGTAAAAAATGCCGCCTGCCAAAACCAGCGCTATCACCCAGATCCAGCATCTGCTCAAAAATCTTCTCATAATCATCCGCTCCTTTCTGCCGGAATTCTGGTACAATGGTCTTTTCCCCAGTGCTACTGCCCTTGTTCTTTCCCCCACCGTTCCCGTCCTTCCGGAAGTGTTCTTCTCTTACAGTATGAGAAGATACGGCAGATCTTATGCATGGATGTTTTTTTCGATGATCTTTGCTTTCTCCTCTCTTCCCATAAGCATATAGTACTTTTCCCACAGTTTGACGGAGTGAAGCGGAATGTTCTGTCCATCCACCTCTGCATTTCCTGTGATCTGATTTTTCTTCAGATCACAGTCATACACTTTTCCATCCTTCACGATCGCCAATCCTCCCATCATATCGATTTCCACACCATCTATCAAAAACTTGCGGAAATGTTTTGTTTCATAACTGCCTTTTTCCCATGGCTGAATATCCCCTTTCGCTTTTAAAATCGTTTCCATCTTCGCCGCATCTGTATCAGCAACCATGATATCTATATCATGAAAATCATGTACATAACCTTTCAGATAAAGCAAAAGCGATGCCCCCACAGCCCATGTTAAATCCTGTCTGTTAAATTCAGCTGCTAATTCTGATAAAACTTTTAGTTTCTCATCTTTTGTTGCCATTTGCAATACCTCCTCGACCTGCCTTTTCCCTTCTTTTTCAGAACAGAAATTTTTATTTTCTCAGTTCCATTATATTCCTTGGCTGCGCCATTCCGCAAGCTTCCCAAAGAATGAGAGGCGAATTAGAACCTCCCTTTTTTATCCTCTGCCTTTTCCAAGATTCCCCCGCATTTTCTGCAAAATCCGTTTTTCCATTCTGGAAACCTGCACCTGGGAGATCCCCAGCTCCCTGGCTGTCTCCATCTGGGTTTTGTCACAAAAATACCGCAGATCAATAAGCCGCCGTTCCTGATCCTCCAGAAGCTGCAAAAGCTGCTCCAGCAGCATCCGGTTCAACACCTTTTCATTGGCATTCTCTTTCTCCTCCAGCTTGTCCACCAGAAGCACCGCATTGCCGTCCCCCTGATGAATGGGACGGTAAATGGACTCCACCTCAGCGGATGCCTCCAGGGCCAGCATCATATCCTCCCTGGAGATCTGAAGCTCCGCCTCCAGCTCTTCCATGGCAGGTTCCCGTCCCAGCCGTTTTTCCATGGCCTCCTTTGTGCTGTAGATTAAAACTGCCGTCTCCTTCAGAGTACGGCTCACCTTGATCATCCCGTCATCCCTTAAAAACCGTTTGATCTCTCCAGCGATCAAGGGCACCGCATAGGTGCTGAACTTTACCTCATAGGTCTGATCAAACTTGTCTATGGCTTTCAAAAGTCCGATGCTTCCAATCTGTACCAGATCTTCCATCTCGCAGCCCCTGCCTGCAAACCGCCGTACCACGGTAAAGACCAGTCCCAGATTTTCCTCTACCAGCTTCTCTCTTGCCTCTTTATCCCCCTGGTGTGCCTGTTCAATCATTGCAAGGGTATGTTCCATGGGGAGTCACTTCACCTCTCATATCTATGCTCTGTTCTTCCGATCTCCTTGGACATTTTTACTCTGGTTCCCTCTCCCGGGGCAGATTCCACCTCCAGGGTATCCATGAAGGCTTCCATAAAAGAAAATCCCATGCCTGCCCGCTCACAGTCTCCTTTTGTGGTAAAGAGAGGCTCCATAGCCTTTTTCACATCCGGAATCCCGATTCCCTGATCTTCTACCAAAATCTCCAGCGTCCTCTCATAGATTCTGCACTTCACCACAACTTTCTTTACAGCCCCCTCATAGCCGTGGATAATGGCATTGGTCACTGCCTCTGACAGAGCAGTCTTTACATCCGCCACCTCCTCCAGCGTAGGATTTAGCTGAGTCAGAAAAGCTGCCACTGCCACTCTGGCAAATCCCTCATTGCAGGATCTGCTGTCAAATTCCAGTCTCATCTCATTTTCTGTATTCATGTTTGTCCCCCTTATCATAATCCATACTGTCCCGGAAGGCCTTCGTAGATGTCCATCACCTTGTAGATTCCCGACATAGTCAGGATTCTGCGCATCCGCTCGCTCACCTGCACCGCAATGACATGTCCCCCCATAAACCGGAGATTTCGATATCTTCCCATGATCATTCCAATGCCGGAGCTGTCCATAAACACAGTATTTTTAAAATCAAATACAATGCGGCGTATATTGTAGCTCTGCATCAGCTCATCCGCTGTATTTTTCAATTCCTCTGCGTTGTGATGATCCACCTCTGTGGGAAGATGGATGGTAAGATTGGTTCCGGAAATTTCAAACCCCTTTTTCATGACTTCTTCTGCTCCCTTCCTTTTTTCTAAACGGCCTGTTTTTCTGCTTTTACCGTCCTGCGCCGCTTTAAGACTTTCCTGCTTTTACCGTCTCCCTCTGTCTTAACCGGCTGCTTCTTTGGCAGACTCCCTCTGCCCTGACAGCCCTTGTCTGTTCTTTTGCAATCTGCCCCGGTTTTATAAAGAAAAAAGGTTCTGCGATAAAAAAGGAGCCGACAGCTCCCAAAAGCCGGGATACGGTCTTTTGATCCCACAGTTTTGCTGATCAAAAGCCGCAGCCGCCATTCAGGTTCCGTCAGCCCCTTCTTCGGGGTTTCTCACCTCTGCTTTGTATTTCATCTTCTGTCTTGCTCATTTGGAAGCTTCTTCTGAATTTTTCTGGTCTTTTCCGAATTACTTTTTCAAATTCCGTCAGAAACGGAAATCCCCTATTATCCCAGCAGATTTCCGTACATATCGTAATGCAGTCCCGTGTTGGGATCCGTCCAGGCCACATCTGCCGGGTCATATCCAAGACCGCCTCCGGTTGTGCCTCCTGACTCATCCCAGACAGTGATACCGCCTTCTCCGCCGGTTCCCTGGCCGTCTCCGGCAGTGTCCCCGCTGTTCATGGAAGCCTCCCCCTGACTGCCGGTCTGGGTTCCGGTATCCGCCTGACTGCTGCTGCCGGTAATGTAGCCCTGCACATTGCCTGCCTGAGCCGGATATTTTGTAACAATGTCCCGGAAGATCTCATCCGACTTGGTGGTATTTCCCTGGTTAAAGTAAGCAAAACCCAAGTAATACAATGCATCATAATGATTAGTCTGAGCTCCCTCCGGGTCGGATTCCACTGCCAGCGTCAGCTGCTCCGCCGCTGTCTGGTAGTCTCCATTTGCATATGCGGTGGTTCCGGCAGTATAGTACTGGTTAAACAGCGCTCCGCTCACCGCGCTCATCAGATTCTGGTACAAAGTCAGAGCATTGCCTTCAAACTGGGACGCATCCAGGGAGGATAAGCTGTTGGCCGCCTCGCTCTGCTTCCCCTGAACGTAAAGATCTGCCAGACCCAGCAGCTCCTCATAGCTGGCCGCCTTATCAAGGGCCTTATCCCGGTCTGCATCCGCTGCGTCCGCCTGGGCAGAATACTCATCGATCTCATCCTGAAGATCCTGCAGCCTGGCTGTCTCAGAGGCCAGCTTCATATTGGCATCCGTCACCTGCTTGTTAGCCGCATCCTGGACGCTCTGCCGGCTGGCGGGAACCACCATAAACCACACAATGGCGCCTCCCAGAAGGATGCCCAGCACAATATTGATAAACGTAGCCACCGTAGAACTGTCCCGGAAGGTGGTGGGCTGAATGATGGTCTCATTGCCGCTGATATAGCGCAGCGTTCCTCCCATCCCCTCCTCCTTCTCCGGAGCCACCCGCTTTTTCCGGGTTCCAAGGGCTGTGCTCTTGCCTGTGATCTCCTCGATCTCTGTGAGATAACGAAGGGTGGTAGTATTCGTATTATCCACTGCCGCTGCTTTTTTCAGCAGCCGTCTTGCCTTCTCGTACTCCTGGTGCTTCATATACAGAAGTGCCAGAAGCTGATGGGCCTTAACCAGCTTGGGATTCTGAGCGATCACCTTTTTTAGCTGGATCACTGCCATATCCTCATTGTCCTGGCGGCAGTACTCAATGGACTGATTATACTTCTTGATGGTCTGATTGATGGTATCCAGACGGTTCTTGTTGTTCTGCAGTTGGGTTATGTAATGGTCTGCCAGATTATCCTCCTGCTGCAGATTCTTACTGATCACCCACTCACAGAGGGCAGACACCACCTCTCCGGTCTCAAAATAACAAAGCCCCAGCAGGTTTCTGGCGTCAATATTTTCCTTATTGAATTTCAGGCTCCGCTTTAAACAGGCGATAGCCCCGGACAGATCCCGAACGGAAGCCTTCTCCAGCCCCTGGTTATACAAAAGATTGGAAATACGGACAATCCGCTTCTGAATCGTGATGTCCGCTCCGCAGCCGGGACAGTAATCAATGGCTGCCAGGGGTGTGTTACAGTAAATACATCTCATAAAAACCCCCTATTTCCGCTTTTTCTTTTCTTCCTTCAGCATTTCTTTCAGAATATCTGTCACATCCGTGAGATCTCTGCTGTATATGGCATCCTCCGCCTCATTGACATCCATGCTGGGATGAAATTTTTTCAGTTCCTCTTCATAATTGATCATGGTTGTCCTCCTCTAGTGCTTCTGCACCTTCTGTTCACTGATCACTGCTTTAATCTCTCCCACCAGATACAGAGAACCTGCACAAAACAGCATTCCCTCTCCCTTTTTCTCCAGGGCAGTCTCAAAGGCCTCCTTCACCTGATCTTTGGCTATCACAGGCGCTTTTGTATACTTTCGGAATACCTCTGCCAGCACACTGGCCTCCACTCTTCTGTCATCTCCGATCTGAGTCACCACGATGGAAGTAAACGCCCCCTCCTGGCAGATCTCCTGAATCATTTTCTCATAGTCCTTCTCTATCACTGCCGAAAACAGAAGGGATACCGGTTTTTTCTTCTGCACACTGCGGACGGTTCTTAAAAACTCTTCAATGCCTGCTGCATTGTGAGCGCCATCCAGTACCACTCCCGGCAAAACAGTCTCCATCCGACCGCTCCACCTGGTATCTGCGATTCCTTCCAGCACTGTTTTATCAGAAATCTTCTTCCCCGGATCCAGCACCCGAATCAGCATCATTGCCAGAGAACTGTTTACGATCTGATACTCCGCCAGGTAGGGAACCCGCACTGTTTTGTAATCATAATACCTGTTATTCAGGACAAAATCAATGCTTTTATCTGTCTGCTCCAGGATTTCACACATCTGGCTGTAGAAGGGATGGGCAGGGGCATGGAGGCTGGCTGCCCGGTCTGCGATCACCTTTTCCACTCTCCGGTCTCTTCCGTCATAGATCACCGGAACCCCCTCTTTGATAATGCCTGCCTTCTCACCGGCAATGGCTTCTACCGTATCTCCCAGATACTCTGTATGGTCCAGGCTGATGGAGGTAATAACGCAGGCTGCAGGATGGGCTACTGTGTTGGTCGCATCCAGTCGTCCTCCAAGTCCGGTCTCCATCACCAGATATTCCACCTGCTCTTTGGCAAAGATTACCGTTCCCACCGCAAACAGGATCTCAAAATAGGTGGGATGGCAGAATCCTTCCGCCACCATGCTGTCGATCCCTTCTTTTACGGCACAGAAGGCCTCCAGAAAAACCTGATCCGACACCGGTTCTGCATTAATCTGAAATCGTTCGTTGATCTTCACCAAATGGGGCGAAATAAACAGGCCGGTACGGTATCCTGCATGGCGCAGAACAGACTCTGTAAAAGCGCACACAGATCCCTTTCCATTTGTGCCTGCCACATGGATCACTTTGTATCTCTCTTCCGGATGACCCAGCCGCCTTAAAAGCTCCACCGTATTTTCCGGTTTGTTTTTCTTTGTAAATTTCGGTACTTCCGCTATGTAATTAACTGCTTCTTCGTAATTCAATGTTTTATTATCCTTCTTTTGTTATTTTCTGTTTCTAAATCCTTATTATAATATAACCACCTTAAGATTCAAGTAAATTTTTTCGCAAGTTTCGTCACACTTCCTGAAAAACGGCTTCTTCCCATACAAATTTTCCTACAGAAAGAAAAAGAAATCGTAGACACATTTCCAGATTCGTAGTATACTTGTGCTATCAAAAACGAAAATTTCTACAAGGAGAATACGCTAATGAAAAAAACTTTATTGCTTTCTGCACTAGTTCTCGGAGCATCCTCCATGATGCTCACAGGTTTTGACAGCGCCGCCACTCCGGAGGATGTTCTGGAAAAATACGCAGAGGCCTCCACAGGCCTGACACAGGCTGCCATTGATATGGATATGAATTTCGGCTTTGATATGTCCGCAGCTCTCCCCTCCGGGGAAAGCCAGGATCTCTCTATCGGGATCTTAGCGGATCTTGTGGCCGCTACCCAGATCACGGATCCTTCCGATCCCTCCACCCTCTCTGCAAAGGTGGAAGGAAGCATGAGCGTAAACGCTATGGAGGAACAGGAACAGGTGGATATGAGTGTCTATGTGGTTCCCAATGAGGAAGGCGGACTGGACTCCTTTGCAAAGGTCACCGAAGAAGACTGGGAGTACGCCGCCCTTCCCGGAGATCAGCTGAAAGCTCAGTTTGATCAGATCATGGAGATGCTGAACGGCAATACCTTCGATCTGTCCGCCCTGCCCGGCACCTTCACCTTAGGTGAGGAAGCTGTGGACGTAAACGGCGCTTCCTGCTATCAGCTCCTTTTGAACATCACCTACTCTGACCTGGAGCCTATGATCACCGCAGCCATGGCTGCTGCCGGGGAGGAAGTGGACGAAGCAACTATGTCGCTGGTCGGCATGGTACTGTCCGGTTTCCAGTTCAATATGGAATTTGACATTAATGCAGAGACCTATCAGCTGGCAAAAATGCGCATGGATATGGATGGAAGCGATCTTACCGCGCTTTCCAGCATCCTCTCCTACAGCATGGCAGATACCGACGAGGACGGCAACATGATCCTTCCGGAGCTTTCCATGAATATCTCCAATGCCTACATAGAAGCAGTCTATGACTACAGCACTGCTGTAGATTTCACAGTTCCTGAAGAAGCCCTTGCTGCCAAGGAAAACAGCGACGGCAATGAGGTTCCCAACCTGGCAGAGCTTGGCGAGGATCTGATGAGCGCTGCCGAGGATACGGTGGAAGAGTAAGACGCAGCCGGCTCTGGTAAATGGATTTAAAGAATAGGTTTTGATAAAGACGGGGATGTTGCAAAACACACATTTTGCAACATCCCCGTCTTATTCTATATCATTCTCAGCTTCTGGAGTATCCCTCAAAATGCGCCCGAATCGTCTGCGCAAAATATTCTGCCAACCTTTCATGAGATACTTCATTCATATGGATCTGATCTGCCTCATCTGCGCAGGCAACCTGACCTGCATTCAGATATAGACAGCCGCTGCGCTCCGCAACTTCTTTCAGGAGCCCCGGCAGTTTTCTCGAATATTCTATCGCCTCCCTGGTAAATCCAGTATAAGGACTTTTCTCCAAATTCTCTCCTTTGGGGATCGGAGCTGCAATGAGAATATCCGGCACGGAACAGGCCGGTGAATAAGGATGATGGCGAATGAGTTTTACCAACTTCTCCATCCCCGCTGCCCCATCCTCCGGCAAAGCTCCAAAACGGTGCTTCCAGTCATTCCCTCCCAACATAAGAATCACCAGATCAAGGGGCTGATGACTGTCCAGCAGCATAGGTAAAGCTTTTATACCACAGCGGTTATCTGCCAGCGGGTCTTCCCACACAGTGGTCCGGCCTCCCAGTCCCTCCTCTATCACATAGTAATCCTCGCCCAGAAGCTTCTGCAAAATCCCAGTCCACCGCTTATTTCTCGGAAAACGGCCACCTGTCCTGGGATTTACCCCAAATGTATGCGAATCCCCAAAGCACAAAATATTTTTCATAAGTTAAACTTCTCCCTGAATAATTTCACACACGTTTCTGTCTCAAACTGAAGCAGTTCTTCTCCCAGTTCTGGTGTTCCGTCTCTTGGATCATAGTGGACATAGTATTCCCGCTCATGTCCTCCGGAATCTGCAATTCCAAAATCACGATAATACAGAGGTGTTGGTTTTGGAGGCAGTTTTTCTACGGATACCATTCCCGGCCTGAGCTTCTGCATCAGTGCTGTCTCTGCCAGCCCGGCATGACCAAGACCTATGCCGCACTCCGGAAACAACACCAGCACAGAAACCACCAAAACTCCCTCCTGACTATACACTTTGCAAAGATCATCTAAGATTTTTCTCTGTATCAGCGCTCCATGACCGTTTAAAATCCCGATTCTGCGAAACCCCATAGCCAAAAGCTGCCAAACCTGAGTCTCCACAATCTTCTGAAAAAGTTCCGGCGGCCAATAGCAGCTTTTCAAGGTATTGGCTGGAAAATCCATCCCCGAAATCTTCTCATGCCCCTCAAAACCCAGACGCTTCAAAGATTCCGGCGTTCTAAGCGCCTCCGTTCCCATATAAAGAGGCGGGAAAACGGCGCCTCCCAGCCTTTCGGCTGTTCGAAGCGCAACTTCATAGGCATGTACTCCGTCCACTCCCATTCCCAGATGGTAGCTATGCCATTCCATGGAACCCACAGGCAGATAAACAGGCAGTTCTTTTTCCTGTATCTCCAGCAGCTCATCCGGCTGCATATCCTCAAATCTGATCTTTTTCTGCATCTTTTTTTCCACTCTTCTACCGGCTCCTGCTCTGATTTTTAACCTTTCACGGCTCCTGAGGTAAGCCCCTGGATAAAATATCTTTGCAGGAAAACAAAAATGATCGTCACCGGAATGGCTGCAATGATGCTGGAAGCCATCATATAGCCCCAGTTGGTGGAACCCATTCCCAGGAAGGTCATAACAAGTCCACTGGCCAGAGTTCTTCTTGCATTATCCGTCACCAGTGTCATAGAATACAGCAGATCGTTCCAGCTCCATACAAAGCCATAGATCGCTATGGTCACCATTCCCGGCACTGCCAGAGGAAATACCACTTTAGTCATAATCTGGAAATGATTCGCTCCGTCAATCTTAGCGCTCTCGATCAAAGCGTCCGGTATCTGATCAAAATAACTTTTCAGCGTCCATGTACCTACCGGCAGGGTAAAGACCACGTAACTGATGAGCAAAGACCAATAGCTTCCCAAAAGCCCCAGTTTCTGCATGATTCCATAGATAGACAACAGCAGAATGGCCTGTGGAAATGCCTGACTCATCATAAACATCCCCATCACGAATTTGCGTCCTTTGTAGCGAAACTTTGCAAAGCTGTAGCCTGCCAAAGAACACACAACCGTAGCCATCAGGCTGGAACCAAAGGAAACAATCAGGCTGTTTTTCAAATATCCCATAATTTTAGCATCTGTGAGAATGTGAATAAAGTTGTCAAATGTCTTCGGCCCTGTGAAAAAATCCAGAGAGAACGTCTCTGCTGTAGGCTTCAGAGCCGTGTTGATCATCCACAAAAGAGGAAAGAATACAAAGGTGCCGATCAAAATTAGCGATACCCAGAAGAAAACTCGAAAACCAGTATTTTTCTGAAACATATCCGTCCCTCCTTTCTCAATCTGAATCCCGAACCTGTTTCAAGTATACAATACTGAAGCAGGCCAGCAGGATTGCCCAAATAGTTCCGATGGTTGCTGCTTTTCCCATATCCCAGTTTTTGAAAGCCGTATTGTATACTTCCAAAGACAGGGTGGTGGTGGCCCTGGCAGGCCCGCCCTGAGCCATCGTCCAGGGCAGATCAAAGTGCTGCAGATTTCCCACAAGCCCCATTGCCAGTATCAAAATAATGATATTTTTCATAGAGGGAACTACGATTCGGGTAAAACATTTCCAGTTTCCAGCCCCATCGATCCTTGCTGCTTCAATCTGTTCCACGGACACTCCCTGCAGACCCCCCAGCAAAAATGCCATATACCAAGGAAGCATCTGCCAGGTACGGGCAATGATCACACAGAGAAGCGCTGTAGATGTTTGTCCCAACCACGGTGTATTCCCTTCTCCGCCCAGAGCTTTTAATACTCCGTTCAGCACCCCGTACTGACCGTTAAAAATCCAGCTCCATAAAAATCCTATGGCGATACCCGGAATGATCCAGTTTACTAACGTAATCCCCCTAAGAAGCTCCGATCCCTTAAAACCCTGATTCAGTAAAATTGCCCAGATAAATCCCAGAATAAAGGGAAGAAGAGTTCCTCCCAGAACAAATACCGCCGTGGTAAGCATCGTCTTGCCAAAATACGGATCTCTAAAAACCTCCATATAATTTTCCAAAGCCACATACTCCCAGTCAGGAAACAGCATGGATTTGTCTGTAAATGAAATTCGGATGGCATCAATAAACGGAAACAGGATCACTGCAATAAACACGGCCAGTCCCGGTAAAATCAGCAAAATACCTGTCTGCGCATCCGTCAATCCTCTACTTCGTTTTTCCCTCACAATAAACACCTCTCAATCAGCCGGCTGCTTCAATCCTTGCTGCTGCATCGTCAAGAGCTTCCTGAGATGTTTTCTGACCCAGCAGTGCGAACTGAATTTCCTCTGTCAAAATTGTCTTAATTTCATTTGCATTGGTCATTCTTGCAGTTTCTTCCAGTCTTGCAGTAGCTGTTGATTCGATAAATGTATTGATATAGGGATCATTCTTCACCGTCTCATTTGCTGCTGCAGATTTTGTTACAGGAGGCATTCCGCCATTTTCAAAGTAATACAAAGCGATTTCATCACTGTTAAGGATCTTTGCCAGCTCCGCTGCCTGCTCCTTATACTCTGATTTCTCATAAACTACCAACATTCCTCCCCATTGCACTGCCTGGGGCTTGTCCCCTTCTTTCTCTACCGGACGAAGCATTGCGGAACACACATTCACTACATCATCCGGAGCCACACCGTTGGAAATGATCTGACTTTTTGCTACTACTGCATCGTCATAAAATGCAACCTTGCCCTGTGCAAACATCTGGCGGGCTTCGCTTCTTCCCACATCCATAGTCACGTATCCTTTGTTCAGCATATCCACATACCAGTCAAGAGCCTTTACGCCTGCCTCATTGTTAATAATCACATTGCCTTCCTCATCCCAGATTCCTCCTCCAAAGGTCCATGCCCAGGGAACAAAATCTGCACCGCAGGTCACATCTTTAGTACTTAAAGCGTAAGGAATGATCTCCGGATCATAGGCCTTGATATCTGCCATACACTGCTCAAACTCTTCCATAGTCACAGGCGGTTTCTCCCACCCGGCAGCGCTTAAGATTTCCGGATTATATACCATAGTAATGGCTGCCATGGTCCAGGGCATACCATACTGCTTACCGTCGATATTGCCAACCTCCAGGTAGGACTCCTCAAAGGTCTCCTTCATAAAGTCCTCCCCCACGATCTCATTCCAGTCCGCCAGTATATTAGCCTGAGCCAACGTATTAAAAATACTAATATCGGCCTGAGAAATATCCAGCTGCTCTCCCCCCTGGTTGCGGATCAGAAGCTGCTGAGCTGCATCTGCCCAGGTAAAGCCTACCCAAGTCACCTCATCTCCGGTCTGTTCCCGGTACACATCCATCATATGCTGGAAAAGCGGTTTGGAAGCCTCCTCCTCCCCGGACCATCCGGCCCAGACGATATTCGTCTGTTCCTCTGCAAACGCACTCTGTGCTCCTCCCAAAATAGCGGTTCCCATCATCGCTGCGCAGATACCTGCTGCCATTATCCGTTTTCTGTTCATACTGTGAAATCCTCCTTCTCTTCATTGATTTTGTTTCTATAAATGCTTATCTGGTACAGATGCGCTCTAGGATCCCCCCAACTGCGCTTAAAATTTACACGCAGTTTTTTGGTTGTCACTGTTTTATCCAACTCCAGAACCAGCAGTCTGTTCCAGTTATCGCACGTCTTATAAATTTCTTTCCACGCTCCCTCATGATATGCTTCCACAGACAGTTCTCTCGCCAACTGAGGCGGCATTGCACTCCGCCTAGTAAATTTATGGCTCTCATCCCAGCGCCCGGCACAGCTTGATGGGATTTCCATGGAAAATTCCGGATCCAAAAACAACCTTATTTCCCGGAAGGAAACGTCCTGCTCCCACTCCAACAGCAACCATGGTGTTTCCTCATCCCGGGAACACCAGATATTGGCTCCCTGATATGGCCTTGCATATCCATTAATCACGTTATTCACCCCATACAGCTCCTCTGGCTGCCACCAAAGACAGGGATCACTGTACTTAGAAGAAGCTTTTCTTCCCATTAAAATACCAGGATTTCTCCTCCTGTTTTTTCGGATTCCTACCATCTTGTGATCTTCAAAAATAACTGTACAGAATTTCTCCTTTCGCTCAGGCAGCGTAAGGGATACTTTCTGTTTCCCCGGTGCAAGGACTATCCTTTTTTCTGCCGCTAGCTCTCCAGGGCGCAGACGACTGGGCAGATCCGACACGTAATACGCCAGAACAAGCTCCAGCTCCTTTTCCTCTCCATTAGACATTTCTATGACGGCAATACTTCCATCCGCTTTTGGAAGAGTAAGGAAAACGTTGCCTTCCAGCATGTAAAATTCTTCTTCCTGCTCCGGCAAAAGACAGTATTCTGAGCTTGCACTTATCTTCGCTTTTCTAGTCAGATCTCCCTCTTCACAATGTCTTCTTCCTGGAATAAACATATCCTCCCTCTGCAGGAGATCCTGAAGCTTTCCAATCTGCATTTTTGTCAGATCCTTCGGAAACTTTTTCCAGGCAAGACAACCCCAGGCTAACGCAGCAGCAGCCTGACCGGAAAGAGCACAGGTATTCATTACTCGTGTAGAAGAAAAAGCGTCTCGCTTTGTTCCGATATTTCTGCCTGCAAACAAAAGATTTGCTACCCGGCTATTATACAGGCAGCGGAAAGGAACTGGATAAACATTTACCGGAATTTGAACACAGTTATTTTTCTCGCTGCTCAGTCCCTCCGCCGGATGAAGATCCATATACCATCCTCCATAAAAAGCAGCGTCCTCAAACTCCCTCTGCTCTAAAAGATCCTTCTGACAGAGCATATATTCTGTTACCATCCTGCGTGATTCCCGCTTTCCGGGTATGCTTCCGATCCACTCAAGGGTATAATTTTCTGCTTCCGGATAATTTCCGCTGTTTTTTATGTAATTCCAAATCCCTAATACCAGCCGTCTCAGCTCAATACCAATCTCCTGAGAATCCGAGATTGTATTGCAAAGTCCCCCATATTCAAACCACCAGCAGTCGCTTCCTGTCTGTTTCTCGCTGATGATCCTTCCTCCCTTATTTACCAGAGACTGTATATGATCCATATCATATACATACTCCGGCGCAATGAACGGCACCGGCTTTCCCACATCCCTCACATAATACAAGATTGAACTGCTAAGAAGCTCTCGCTTTTGCAGATCGTCTCCTGTCCGGTACAACCCATCGCCTACCTCATAGGGAATTCCTGCCTGAGCGCCAATGGTACCATCTCCTGTTGCATCTATGAAATATTCTCCCATCAGAGTATATGCCAATTCGCTTGCCTGTTGTACGCCGTACAATTCTGTGACCCGGTCTTCTCGACAAACAGTTCGCTCGATATGGGTATTAAGCAGAAGCCTGATATTTTTCTGTCTTAATACAGTATCCAGCAATACTTCATCCCAAAATACCGGATTATAATCCGGATTCACATACAGATTGCGCATTTTCAGTTTCCCAAGAATTCCCATCTCTTCTCCAAACAGCGTCCCTGCTCCCGTTGCGCCTCTGGTCCAGACGCGGATCTCACTGCTGGAATTTCCGCCAAGCACCGGTCTGTTATGAACAAGAATAACACTCAAACCCAATTCAGCAGCTTCCAAAGCTGCGCACACACCGGAAAGACCGCCTCCCACTATTACAAGAGAAGCATTCAAATGCATCTGCTTCACGTTCCAATCCTCCTCGCAAAATAATTTTGCAGTTTTTTCCAGAATTGCATCCATTATAGCTGCAACTTAACCAATATCTTTCTTTTTTTCCCTTGTTTTATATAGATAATACCAAAGAAATCCTGTTATTTCCTTAATATTTCTACACATTTTCTGGATTATTCTGCTCTATCATGATACAATTATACAGAGTATTCCTGATAGTCTGTTGTTGGAGAGGTACTGTTATGAAAAATTCCTATGAAAAAATAAATGCATACCTGCATTTTCTGTCACAAAAATACAATATTCAAATCTGTATTAAAGATTTTTACGGTTTTATTCCCATAAATAAAGAGCTGGACGAAGCTCTCCAGCCCTTTCTTGCTCATACCAACCCCTTTTGCATGTACCTGAAAAGTGAAATGAAAACCTATCATACCTGTCTAAAAATGATACGAAAAATGTATGAAAAATTTCAGTCCGGCCGCTATTCCTCCTTTTACGGCGTCTGCCACGCCGGATTAGGCGAATATGTAGTTCCTATTTGTCACCACGACCTTCTTCTTGGCTCTGTAAACGCAGGATTTTTCCAGACAGATCCCAGACTGACAGACTGGTGCATCCGCCGCACATGCAAAAACAGCCAGACCCTCTCTCTTGCTCAGGCAAAGAGTCTTTATCACAACCACATCTTTTCTGCTTCTATTGCACCAGAAGAGCTACTCCCTCAGCTCCATCTTTTAGCAGAATACTTAAGCCACACCTATGAGATCATGGAAAAAACTCATCCAGAAACGGCTGCTGCCTACCGTTATCACCGTTCCAATGAGGACTCCATCTTATCTCATGCCTTTGAATATATCCGTCAGAACTGTGTGCAGCGCATTACGATAGATGAGCTGGCAGAATTTTGCCACTGCAGCGCATCCTACTTAAGCCATATTTTTAAAAAACGAACCAGCGTAAATATCAATACCTATATCAATAAAGTACGGATTGAGAGGAGTAAAAACTATCTTCTCAACTCCGGAGACTCTATTGCTGAAATCGCTATCAATACCGGCTTTAATGATCCTAATTATTTCAGTCGGGTATTTACCCAGATTATTGGTATCTCCCCTACAGAATTTCGCAGACGCTTTAAAAATGAGCTGCCTGGAACTAAGGAAAGCTATTAAAATTTTGTCTCCATTTTTCCTGATTAACGAAAGATACCTTCCCCGGGCTCATATACTGCTGAATAGGAAAGAATTTTTAAAGGAGACAATGAAATGAAGAAACGAAAAATCCTCCGGGTGCCCTCTGACACCATCCAGGGCTGCCTAAGAGGCGCGGGGGTGGTAGTCCTGTGCTCTCTGCTGTTTTTGGCAGGTTCTTCATACACAAAAGATCAGATCGTGGCTGTCAGCAATCTACAGGCTCAAAAGGAGCTGCCTGTGTACTGTGTCCAGACCGACAAGCCTCAGATAGCCCTCTCCTTTGACGCTGCCTGGGGCAACGAAGATACGGAAACCATACTGAACATTCTGGCCGCTCACAATGTCAAAGTCACTTTTTTTATGACTGGAGGATGGGTGGAGTCCTACCCTGAGGATGTAAAAAAAATCGCTGCTGCCGGGCATGACCTGGGCAATCACAGCGAAAATCACAAAAATATGAGTCAATTATCTGCCGGCCAACAAAAAGAGGAGCTTATGAAGGTACATGAAAAGGTAAAATCCCTTACCGGCATTGATATGAATCTCTTCCGCCCCCCATACGGAGACTACAATACTCTTTTGGTACAGACTGCCAAATCCTGCGGCTATCTGCCCATCCAGTGGGATGTAGACTCCCTGGACTGGAAAGACTACGGCGTAGATTCCATTATCCAGACGGTTACCTGCCACAAACACCTGGGCAACGGCTCCATCATTCTCATGCACAATGGAGCCAAATACACTGCTCAGGCGCTGGAGGCTGTGATCACCGGTCTGCAGCAGCAGGGCTATGAGCTGGTGCCCATCTCCCAGCTGGTTTACCGGGACAACTACGCTATGAACCATGAGGGACGCCAGATCCCGAATCAGGTATAGCTGACTCTGTTCAGGAAAACTGGCTTTCGTAAAGCTGATAATAGGCCCCCTTCTTTTCCATCAGCTCCTCATGGCTGCCGTCCTCCAAGATCCCCCGGTTGTCGATGACAAAAATCCTGTCTGCATTCCGGATAGTGGAAAGACGGTGGGCCACCACAAAGGACGTGCGGTTTTCCAGAAGTTTCCGAATTCCCTCCTGCACCAGCAGTTCCGTGTGAGTGTCAATACTGGAAGTAGCTTCATCCAGGATCAGGATTCTGGGATCCGTGATCATAGTGCGGGCAAAGGCCAGAAGCTGTCTCTGACCCACAGAAAGCTGGGCCCCCCGCTCACTGATCCTGGTATCATACCCATTTTCCAGCTTCACAATAAACCCATGGGCATTGACCGCTTTGGCTGCCTCCACCATCTCCTCCTCTGTAGCCTCCGGCCTGCCGTAACAGATATTCTCACGAATGGTTCCTGTAAACAGAAAATTATCCTGGGTCATCACTCCCATCTGCCTGCGCAGACTCTTCATGGCTACATCCCGGATCTCATGATCATCAATGTAGATCTTGCCCTGCTGCACATCATAAAACCGGCTGATCAGATTAACGATGGTGGTCTTACCGGCTCCCGTCGGCCCAACCAGGGCAATGGTCTGTCCCGGCTTTACCTGGAAGCTCACATGCTCCAGCACCTTTTTTTCCGGCTCATCCAGATAGGCAAAGGTCACGTCCTGGAACTCTACTGCCCCCTCTATGGGAGGCAGCCAGCCTGCATCCTCCCGGTCTGTAATCTGAGCCGGGGTATCCATAATATCAAAAATTCGCTCCGCAGCAGAAAGATTGGTCACCAGCTTATTGTAAAAACTGGCCAGATTGCGGATCGGATTCCAAAACATACCCAGGTAGGTGGAAAAAGCCAGAAAAGTTCCTACTCCCACCTGCTCCACACCTACCACGCGAATACCAATGAAATAGAGAAGAAATCCTCCCACCCCCCAGGTAAGATCCACCAGCGGTCCAAAGCAGTCCGCCATGCGAACCGCATGTACATAAGAATCCCTGGTCTCCAGAGAAAGCTGATAAAAATCCTTTTTTGTCTCCTCCTCAGCTGCAAAGCTCTGGATCACACCGATGCCGGACATATCCTCATGGATAAAGGCATTTAGGTTGGAAGTTTTTCTTCGGTATGACTGCCACCGTCTGTGGGATACCGTCATGATCAGAAACATCCCGGCAGCCAGAAAGGGCAGGGTGATCAGGGCTGCCAATGCCAGTTTCGCATTTTTTGCCACCATGATCAAAGCCACACCTACAACAGTAATAAACTCCGGTATCAGCTGGGTTACACTGTCTGAAAGCATTTCCTTTAAAGAATCAACATCCCCGATCACTCTCGCCAGAATCTTTCCTGTGGGACGGCTGTCAAAAAAATCAAAGCTCAGGGTCTGGATATGAGCGTAAAGCTCCTCCCTTATGGTTTTTAACACCTGGTTGGTAATTCTGGCCATAAAAAGCATCCGCAGCCTGGTTCCTGCCATAAAGATCAGATAACAAAGAAAAGCGGCTGCTCCTAAAAGCAGGAGTCCTCTCACATCCCGGCCTGCCACATACACATCCACCGCCTGTTCAATAAACAGCGGTGAGATCAAAGAGATGGCCACCGTCACTGCCATCAGCCCTCCCACAGCCAGAAGCTCTTTTTTGTACGCTGCCATATAACGATACAGCCGCAGCAGAATTGTCTTTTTAGACATATGGATCTGCTGTTCATCCTGACGAATGGAATTTACGGACATGGCTGCACCTCCTCTCCGTACTGGACCTGCCAGGTTTTATAATACTGTCCCTTTCTGGCCATCAGACTTTCATGGGTTCCCCGCTCTAAAATCCTTCCTTCCTGAAGGATCAAAATCTCATCTGCCTCTCTGACAGCGGAAATTCTGTGACCAATAATAATCTTGGCAGTGTCCTTTAACTGCCCCAGATCCTGCTGGATCCTCCGTTCTGTCTCCATATCCAGCGCAGACGTAGAAGCGTCTAAAATCAGGATGGGAACCTTCTTGGCAATGGCCCTTGCAATACTGATCCTCTGCTTCTGGCCTCCGGAAAGTCCCACACCCCTCTCTCCGATCAGGGTATCGCAGCCATCTGAAAGCTTCTCTACAAACTCAGCAGCACCGGAATGTTCCAGCGCCCAGTGAACCGTGCCCATCTCCATCCGGTCTTTCTGTCCCATCCGCACATTCTGACTCACGGTATCGGAAAAAAGAAACACATCCTGAGCCACCACTGCCATGGAAGAGCGCATCTGCACAAGGGACAGATCCCTTAAATCCACCCCATCCAGCAAAATCTGTCCCTCTGTGGGATCGTAAAATCGTTTTGCCAGATTCACCAGCATACTTTTTCCCGCTCCGGTCATTCCCATGATCCCCAGAGTTTTTCCAGGCTCCAGATCAAAAGAGATATCCTTTAAAATCTCCTGCCCTTCCAGAGTCAGACCCACTTTTCGAAAGGTAAGATGTCCCTCCACCCTGGAAAGGACTGCCGGATTCTCCGGCTCCCGGATCACCGGCTCCTCACTCATCACCTTTTTAATCTTCTTCCAGGAAGCCGCCGCTGAGCCAATATCATTGCTGAGCCATCCCACAATTTCCATGGGCCAGATAATATTATTGGCATACTCTGTAAATGCTCCCAGAGTGCCCAGCGTCATCTTCTCCTGAAGCACCAGAAGGCCTCCGCAGATCACCACTGCCATCAAAAGTACTTTCCCCAGAAAAGAGATCAGGGGCTGATAGCGGGAGATCAGATGCGCCTGCTTCATATTTAACTGATAGTACCTCTGATTCCGCTGCCGGAACTTCTTCAGCTCAAACTCCTCTCTGGCAAAAGCCTTTACCGTCCGGACTCCCGCCAGGTTCTCCTCTGCCACTGTATTTAGTGCTGCTGTCTCATCACTGATCTCTTCATAGACCTCTCCCACCTGCTTCTCCATACGCAGAGCCAGAAAACCGATCACCGGAATAATGGCAAGAGGCACCAGAGTGAGCAGCGGGCTCAACCGCACCATGCAGGTGATTACAAACACCGTATGGACTGCCGCTTCCACTGCCAGCATCCCCAGAAAGCCTATTACCACGCAGACCTTCCATACATCATCCTTGATTCTGGTCATCAGCTCTCCTGTATTATGCCTGTGAAAATACCCCGCTGACAAAGTCTGCACATGGTCAAACACATCTCTGCGCATCTGATTGGAGATTGTAACCCCGATCCAGTCCAGAGTAAATTCTTTTACATAGCCAAAGACTGCCCTGCCGATCCCAATCCCCAGCAGGCCCAAAAGCAGGGACATTAAAATCGAAAGCTGTCCCCCTACGATCACATCATCAATGATTCGTCTTGTAAGTACCGGTGCCCACAGATCTAAAAAAATGGCACACAGCATACAGACAAGGGCCAACAGATAACGGCCCTTGTACCTTTTCATATAATTCCAAATCTTCAATCTTTCTCCCCCAATAATCCTGTTCTTTTGTCCATCCTCTTCTTCCCGGCAGTTTCCGCCTTCTATACCGCATTGGACGGTACCATCCTGAGCCCCAATGTTTCCGGCAGATCCTCATCCCTCTTCGATTGTTACTCCACCGTCACACTTTTAGCCAGATTCCTGGGCTTATCCACATCCAGACCTCTGGCTACGCTGACATAGTAGCCCATAAGCTGCAGGGGAATGATAGCCAGACTGGTGGCAAAATGGGGATCTGTCTTTGGTGTGTACACCACGAAGTTCACCGTATCCTCTATGCTGTAATTTCCATACTGGGTGACTCCCATCAAATAGGCCCCCCGGCTCTTTACTTCCACCAGGTTGCTCAGCGTCTTTTCGCTCAGGCTGCTCTGGGTCATAAGACCCACCACCAGGGTTCCCTCCTCGATCAGACTGATCGTGCCATGTTTCAATTCTCCTGCTGCATAGGCTTCCGAATGGATATAGCTGATCTCCTTCATCTTCAGGCTGCCCTCCTGACAGATCGCATAGTCCAGCCCTCTTCCGATAAAGAAAATATCCCTGGCTGCTGCAAATTTATTGGCAAACCACTGGATCCGCTCTTTATCCGAAAGCACCCGCTCCATTTTTTCCGGAAGTGAGGTCAGATCCGCCAGCATCCTGCAGTAGGTTTCCTCTTCCATCTGCCCTTTCACCCGGGCGATCTCCATGGAAAGCAGATAGGCACAAATCAGCTGTGTGCTGTAAGCCTTGGTAGTTGCCACCGCGATCTCCGGCCCTGCCAGAGTATACAAAACGGAATCTGCCTCCCTGGCAATACTGGAACCCACCACATTGACAATTCCTAACGTTCGCACCCCCAGCTCTTTTACCAGCCGCAAAGCTGCCAGACTGTCCGCAGTCTCTCCGGACTGAGAGATCACCACCACCAGGGAATCTTTGGGCAGCTTGGGACTGCGATAGCGAAACTCTGAAGCCAGGTCCACCTCCACCATTACATCCGTCAGATCCTCCAGTACATATTTAGCCACCACTCCCACATGGTAGGCAGAACCGCAGGCTACAATATACATCTTTTGAAGATTTTTTAAAAATTCTTCTTCCAGTCCCGCCTCTCCCAGGTCAATGGCATTTTCTTTCACATATGCATTTATGGTATCCTTCACTGCCCTGGGCTGCTCGTGAATCTCCTTCATCATAAAGTGCTCATAGCCGCCTTTTTCTGCAGACTGGGCATCCCACTGGATCGTCACCATCTCTTTCCGGATCTCATCCCGGTCAATGGTATAGAAAGAAATACCATCCCTGCGAAGCTCTGCCATCTCGAGATTCTCCAGATAGTATACGTTTCTGGTATAGGAAAGGATCGCCGGAACATCAGAGGCGATAAAGGTTCCCTCTCCGCTCTGTCCGATGATCAGGGGACTGTCCTTCCTGGCCGCATACAGCACGCCGGGACGATCATGAAACAGGATGCCCAGCGCATAGGATCCCCGAACCCGGAGCATGGTCTTTGACAGGCTTTCCAAGGGATTGTGACCGGTCTCCTGATAATAATAGTCGATCAGCTTTGTCACTACCTCTGTGTCTGTCTCAGAATAAAAACTGTATCCTTTTAAAAGCAGATGATCCTTTAATTCCTGATAATTTTCTATGATCCCATTGTGTACTGCCACCACCAGCTTATCTTTGCTGTAATGGGGATGTGCATTTTCTTTGGAGGGCGCCCCATGGGTGGCCCAGCGGGTATGGCCGATTCCGCAGACTCCGGGCATATCCATGCCGTCATTGGTCTTTTCCGCCAAATTTTGCAGTCTTCCCTTGGCCTTTACCACATCAATCTCCTGGGTATTGCTGTTTAAAATAGCCATGCCTGCTGAATCATAGCCTCTATACTCCAGTCTGGATAAACCCTCCAGAATAATAGGCGCTGCCTGATTACTTCCTGTATATCCAACAATTCCACACATAGCGGTCCTCTCTTCCTCTCCATTTGCATAAACATCCCAGATCAGCCATTCTGTCTGACCGCCTGCCGGGAGAAATTTTTTTTACAAGTTTATTCCTGAACCGTCCAAAAGTCAATACCTGTTTCCGCTGGAAAACACTGCATTTTCCACGTTTTCCTACCGTTCCCGTTTCCCTCTGTTGAGAAATATTGCACAATTATCTTTTTCTGTATTCCTTAAATTTTTAAAAATATACACAAATCCATTGACACTTTTATCGGAATCTTTTATACTAAGTTTATAAAATTTATAAGGCATTCACAAACTTATATAAATCCATGATGGGATGGATGTTTCTACCAACTACCGTAATAGTTGCCTATAAGTTCTTAAAAGGATTCCGTGGCAGCAGCAGGTGGTTTTTTTACGCCCTCTGCCCTGTCTCCGGTTTCTGAGACGCAATGCCAAAAAAGGAGGAAAGTGTTATGAATCTTGACAAACTGTTTCACCTGAAGGAGAATCACACGGACGTAAAGACAGAGGTTCTGGCCGGTGTCACCACCTTCATGACCATGGCCTACATTCTGGCCGTGAATCCCAACATCCTGGCAGAAGCCGGTATGGACCGGGGTGCTGTGTTTACCGCTACTGCCCTGGCATCCTTTGTGGCCACCTGCCTGATGGCTCTTTTGTCCAACTATCCCTTCGTACTGGCTCCAGGTATGGGGCTGAACGCTTACTTTGCCTACACGGTAGTCCTCGGTATGGGATTTACCTGGCAGATGGCATTGGGCGCTGTTTTTGTGGAAGGCCTGATCTTCATCCTTCTGTCCCTGACCAATGTCCGGGAAGCTATCTTTAACGCCATACCCATCAATCTGAAGCATGCTGTATCCGTAGGTATCGGCCTGTTCATCGCCTTTATCGGCCTGCAGAATGCAAAGATCGTAGTGGACAGCGCTACTTTGGTAACTGTTTTTTCCTTTAAGAGTTCTGTGCAGAACGGTATGTTCCAGTCTGAGGGCATCACCGTACTTTTGGCTCTCGTCGGCATTCTGATCACTGCCATCCTGGTAACGAAAGGCGTGAAAGGAAACATCCTGTGGGGTATCCTGATCACCTGGGGTCTTGGAATCATCTGTCAGTTCCTGGGATTCTATGTGCCCAATCCGGAGGCCGGCTTCTTCAGCCTGCTGCCTGATTTTTCCGCAGGCATCTCCATCCCAAGTCTGGCTCCCACCTTCTTCCACATGGATTTCTCCAAGGTGTTTACTCTGGACTTTGTGGTGATCATGTGTGCATTCCTGTTTGTGGATATGTTTGATACCCTGGGAACTCTGATCGGTGTGGCTTCCAAGGCAGATATGCTGGACAAAGAGGGAAGACTGCCCAAGATCAAGGGTGCCCTGATGGCAGACGCTGTAGGTACTTCCGTAGGCGCTGTTATGGGTACCTCCACAGTAACTACCTTCGTAGAGAGCGCCTCCGGCGTGGCAGAAGGCGGACGTACCGGTCTTACCAGCGTGGTGGCTGCCATCCTGTTTGGACTGTCCTTGTTCCTGTCCCCCATTTTCCTGGCTATTCCGTCCTTTGCTACGGCTCCGGCTCTGGTTATCGTGGGATTTTTGATGCTGACATCTATCACAAAGATTGATTTCAATGACTATACGGAATCTATTCCCGCATTTATCACCATCATCGCAATGCCCTTCATGTACAGTATTTCCGAAGGTATTGCCATGGGTATCATCAGCTACACTGTAATCAATCTGGTGGCCGGCAAGGCTAAGACCAAAAAAATCAGCGTGCTTATGTATGTGCTTGCAGTGCTGTTTGTATGTAAATACATTTTCCTGTAAAGGATCTGTCTGCTGCTGACACTTCTCAACAACACGAAAAAAGTCAATGAGCATTCACATTATCACCTGGCTCATTGCTTTTATAACAGAAACGGGGCTGTTGCAAAAGTAGATGAATAATCTACTGGAGCAACAGCTCCGTTTTTATGCTCTAAAACAGAAAACGGACTCCGAAGAGTCCGCAATCCATGGTATAATAAGATATGACGAGTAAAT
>Ga0129317_1000315_pt1 | contig 55196 bp, 67 predicted proteins | sample Cm1ome_FD_94430 | JGI IMG/M metagenome (GOLD analysis project Ga0129317, IMG submission 94430) | Eastern black-and-white colobus group fecal microbial communities from Wisconsin, USA - Cm1105 metagenome | ecosystem: Host-associated > Mammals > Digestive system > Large intestine > Fecal | place... | reverse complement strand
TTAGAGCTATCCCTCGAAGAAGCAGTCCAGCCGGATATCATTCTCTCCGGCTCCGCCCTGCGAAAACAAAACCACAGTATCTCCTTCTCCATCCAGCGATGCCAACCCCCCGGGACGAAAGACCCATATACACACCCCACCAACCCGTCCGCTGGCCGTACCGGCGGCGTCCTCACCTGCTTAACTAAATCTCCATATGTTATAGCAACAGCCCCCCGTCTGAGCTGTTACCGTTTAATAAATCTTTAATAAAAAACACAGCCTCCTGATGTATACAGGCAGGCCGGTTTATGCTACAATAAGAAGAATCGGTGTAATGCCCCATAAATGGAAATCATTACTAACCGGGATACAAGGGAGAGAACAAACAGAAATGAGCAGAGCGAAAAACTTCTGGATCCTGCTGCTGTTTTTACTGACAGGAATTGTACTTGGCGGATTTATCGGGAACCTGGCTTCCGATATACCGTGGCTGACCTGGCTGAATTTCGGAGAAACCTTTGGACTGACCGAGCCGGTTGTCCTCAATTTCGGAATTCTTGTTATTACCTTCGGTCTTACAATCAGAATCACGATGGCGAGTATTGTCGGAGTGATTATTGCAGTCATTACATATCGTCTGGTCTGAAGCTGAGACAGCGCGGCTGAAAGCCAAACTGTTTCATTGATGGCGGTGGCCTGTGCGCGGAGCGTGCGGATTATCGTTCCATATCCTTACACTGTACTTGGAGAGGCACGGTGAGGAGGAGTAGTGAAAAGACGTACGATGAAAGAACTGCCCTATTCGGACAGACCTTATGAAAAATGTCTGGCATCGGGGCCGGAGAGCCTGACGGATGCCGAGCTTTTGTCGGTTATTTTAAGAACCGGCGCAAGAGGTGAAAGTTCTCTGGAGCTTTCAAAACAAATTTTGGAACTCAGCTATCCCGCAGGGATTCTGGGACTTCTTCATCTTTCCCTGCCAGAACTGATGGCAGTCAGGGGGATTGGCAAGGTAAAAGGAATTGAATTACTGTGTATCGGTGAATTATCCCGGCGTATCTGGAGAACACTGGTCACGGAAGAGGCGGTGGTTTTCAACGAACCGGCCGTTATTTCCGGCTTCTATATGCAGGATATGCGCCATATGGAGCAGGAAGAACTGCATCTAATGATGCTGAATACGAAAAATGTACTGATTAAGGATTCTCTGATTTTCCGGGGAACCGTCAATATGTCGGTTGCCTCTCCCAGAGAGATGTTTATCGAGGCGCTGCGCTATCACGCAGTCCATATTATCCTGGTCCACAACCATCCCAGCGGAGACCCTTCCCCCAGCAGTGAAGACAAAAAGCTGACTGCTCAGGTAAAAGAAGCGGGGGCTCTTCTTGGTATCCGGCTTCTGGATCATATTATTATCGGGGATAATTCTTATTTCAGTTTTAAAGAACGGGGAATTATATAGCTATGAAGAACAGCAAATATATCCTGGCAGGGCTGTCTGTTTTCTGTGTCCTGCTGATTGCCGTAACATCCATCAACAGCAGCTTTCTTACGCCGCTGCGTACCGGTGTCGGATACTTCCTTGTACCGCTCCAGTCGGGTATGAATACCGTTGGTACAAGCCTTTACAACAATATCAGGGACTATTCCTCCCTGAAGGAGGCGCAGGCGGAGAATGCAAGGCTCACGCAGCGTATTGATCAGCTGACTGAGGAGAATAACCGGCTTCAGGCAGAACAGTTTGAGCTGGAACGCTTAAGGGAGCTTTACCAGCTTGATCAGGACTATATGCAGTATGAGAAGGTGGCGGCCCGCGTTATCGCCAAAGACTCCGGCAACTGGTTCCAGATTTTCCGGATTGACAAAGGCTCGGCCGATGGAATCAAAGTTAATATGAATGTCATGGCCGGCGGCGGACTGGTGGGAATTGTCACCGATGTGGGGGCGAATTACGCCACGGTCAGGGCCATTATCGACGACGACAGCAATGTCAGCGGAATGTCCATGCGTTCCGGGGATACCTGCAACGTATCCGGTAATCTGACCTTGTATCAGGAAGGACGTCTCGGCCTTGATCACATCAAAAAGGACTATGACATCCAGAACGGCGACAAGATTATCACATCCAATATCAGTGATATCTTTCTTCCCGGTCTTTTGATTGGCTATGCCGCCGATTTGTCCACCGATGCCAACAATGTTACGAAATCAGGTTTCATCATTCCTGTAGCGGAATTTGACAACCTGCAGGAAGTACTGGTTATCACCCAGCTGAAAAACGGGGGAGAAGAAGATGCGCAAAGTACTGATTAATATTATACTTCTGATCCTGGCATTTACGATCCAGATATGTGTGTTTCCTCAGATCGCCTTTCTGTCTTCGGCGCCGAACCTTCTTCTCATTTCCGTATTTATATGCGGGTTCATTGAGGGCAAGGAGGCCGGCATGTTTTACGGCCTGATAGCCGGGCTTTTCATGGATCTTTTTTACAGCGGTCCTTTTGGCTTTTATACCCTGTTTTACATCAATATGGGATACCTGAACGGAATCTGCACAAAGTACTATTATGAGGACTATATTACACTGCCTCTTGTGCTGAGCATCGTCAATGATCTGGCATACAATATGTATATTTATATATTCCGTTTCCTGATCAGAAACAGGCTGAATTTCGGCCATTACTTTATTAAAATCATGATTCCGGAAATCATATTTACAACCGTAACCACCCTGATTGTTTACCGTTTCTTTCTTTTTATATACCGTAAGCTGAAGGCGTGGGAGCAAAGGAGAGACAAGAATCTTGTTTGATGACCTGAAAGAATTTTTAAAAGAATTAATCAAAAAAGTGGTTACCTCCCGTCTTTTCGCCCTTTCCGCAGTCTTTTTTATTATGTTCTGTGTGCTGGTCGGCAGGCTTTTTAAGCTGCAGATCGTCGAGGGAGAAGAGTATCAGGATGCCTATATAGCCCTGGCTGAAAAAGTCATTAAGACAGACAGCACAAGGGGCAATATTTACGACAGAAACGGGAATGTGCTGGCTTACAATGAGCTTGCCAATTCCGTTACCATACAGGATATCGGAGCCTTCCGCAAGGCGAGCCAGTTCGATTCGGACTGGAACAGGATGCTTTACGAGCTGGTGTCGATTCTGAACAAACACGGTGAAACCGCCCAGGGAAGCCTAGAACTTATGATAGACCACAACGGTGAATTGGCCTATTCAACAAAGTCGGAGGCTGCCAGAAAGCGGTTTTTAAGAGATCTATACGGTAAGAAAAGCGTGGATGAACTGACCGATAAGGATGGCGATGCTCCGGCAGACGTTACGGCAGAAGAACTGTTCGATAAGCTGAAAGTACAGTACAAGCTTGATGAAACGAAGGATAAGAAGGGCAATCTCATTGAAATTCCGGATGAGGTCGCGCTTCAGATTATCAATATCCGTTACACCATGAGGTTCACTGCTTATCAGAAATACGAAACGACCACCATCGCTACCAACATCAGCGATGAGACGGTGGCTGATATACTGGAACACTCGGCGGATCTTCCGGGTGTCGATATCGAGGAATCCACAAACCGGGTATATAACGAAAGCTTGTATTTTGCACCGATTATCGGCTATACCGGAAAGGTTACCACGGAGCGTCTGGAGGAACTGAAGCAGGTGAATGACGACTATGAGTTAAACGATGTCGTTGGCAGAACCGGTATTGAGTCTTCCATGGAACTGGAGCTGAAGGGACAAAAAGGCTCCCAGACCGCTTATGTGGATAATGTGGGAAGAATACTGACGATAACAGATGAGGTACAGCCCGTGGCGGGCAATGATATCTGGCTGACTCTGGATTTAAACCTTCAGAAGGCCATCTATAACATACTGGAGAGACAGCTGGCCGGTGTTCTTCTGAAAACAATTGTCAACAAAGAGGCTGACGAAATCGTCTATACGGACTCGTCAAATATCAAGCTTCCCATTAAGGATGCCTATTTCCAGCTTATTAATAACAACGTGCTCTCCCTGGAACAGTTTGCGTCGGACGAAGCCTCTGATGTGGAGCGCCAGATTAATGCAAAATATCTGAACGCCAGAGCCAGGATTGAAAACGACATACGAAGCGAGCTGTTATCCGGGAACGCCACTCTGATGCGTGATCTTTCGGAGGAGATGCAGGCGTATATGATTTATATTTATACCTACCTCTCCAGTGATGAGGCCGGAGTCATTATCAAGGATTCCATCGACACGAAAAGCGCAGAGTATCAGGCATGGAAAAACAATGCCATCAGCCTCCGGGATTATCTCTATTACGGTATTGCCAGCAACTGGATAGATACGACGAAACTGAACATCACCAGTAAGTATTCCAATGCCGACGATGTTTTCTCCGCCCTGGTGGATTATGTGTTCCAGAATCTGGCCGATGATACGGAGTTTACAAAGAAGATTTACCGCTACCTGATCAATAACAACGTGGTTTCCGGCAAAGAGCTGTGCCTCGCCCTGTATTCCCAGAATGTTCTGGCCTACGACGAGGCGGAGGTTAACCGCCTCCGTGCCAGCGGGGATGATTATGCGTTTGAATTTCTGATGAACAAAATCAGAAATATTGAGATTACACCCGCCCAGCTTGCACTCGATCCATGTACGGCCAGTTGTGTTGTCACCAATGTCAGAACAGGAGAGGTTATGGCTCTGGTCACATACCCGAGCTATGACAACAACCGGATTTCCGACCCGGAATATTTTGCCCAGCTCAATGCCGATCAGTCGCTGCCGCTGCGAAACAACGCAACCCAGACGCTGAAGGCTCCCGGTTCCACCTTTAAGCCTATCACGGCCATTGCCGGACTGGAGGAAGGGGCAATCCGGATTGATGAAACCATCAACTGTACCGGTGAATACGAGGAGGCCAATCCGCCGATCAAATGCTGGAAATATCCGGGCTTCCACGGCCCTTTGAATGTAATCGGCGGTATAGAGAATTCCTGTAACTACTTTTTCTCCGAGCTGGCACACAGGCTGTCGCTGGATGCGGATGGAAATTACAATCCGGATAAAGGTTTGGAGGTACTCAGAAAATACGCCACAATGTTCGGCCTGGACCAGCCGTCCGGGATCGAAATTTATGAGGCCAATCCGGAGATTACCAACAAGGACCCGGAGCGTTCCGCCATGGGGCAGGGTACGCATAACTATGCCAACGTACAGCTGGCCCGCTATGTAACGGCGCTGGCCAACAGAGGAACGGTATTTGATTTAAGCCTGATCGACAAGGAGACCGATTCCCAGGGCAACCTGGTTAAGGATTATACGCCGGCGGTCCATGCCCAGCTCGATATCGCCCAGTCCACATGGGACGCGGTGCAGCAGGGTATGAGACAGGTTATCACAAACAGCAGTACAAAGAAAATTTTCAATAACCTGGATGTCAGCATTGCCGGTAAGACAGGTACGGCACAGGAGTCGGACAAGAGAGGAAACCATGCATTTTTCGTTTCCTTCGCGCCTTATGAGAACCCTGAGATTGCCGTCACCGTCAACATTCCGAACGGTTATTCCTCATCCAATGCCGCAATGGTGGCAAAACACGTATACCGTTACTACTACAACTATACCACACTTGATAATATCATGACCTCCGGAGCGCTGGACGCATCCAATGAGAGGATTAACGGAGACTAAGAGGTGAGTGTTTCATGCAAAGTTCCGTAGTTATCAAGGGCAGCAAGGCCGGAATGACGGTCATACTGAATCCGGATGTGCCCTTTGAGCAGCTAATAGAAGACATAGGAAAAAAATTCAGGGAGAGTTCCCGGTTCTGGGGTTCCATTCAGATGACTCTGACCCTGGAGGGGCGTACACTTACACCTTCTGAGGAATTTCAGATTGTGGATGCCATCACGGCCAATTCACAGATTGATATCCTCTGTATCCTGGATACCGATGCCAACCGCATCGCCAAATGTGAGAAGGCCCTGACCGAACGCCTGATGGAGCTTTCCTCCCAGACAGGGCAGTTCTATAAGGGCAGCCTGCAGAAAGGCGATGTGCTGGAGTCGGAGGCCAGTATCGTGATTATCGGCGATGTCTGCCACGGCGCACGCGTCATCGCGAAGGGCAATGTGATTGTACTGGGAGTGTTAAATGGTACGGTCCATGCCGGAGCTGCCGGGGGCAACGCCGTGATCGTCGCATTCGATATGGCTCCCACACAGCTTCGTATTGCCGATTACTGTACCAGGGCAGAGGAAAAAGGAAAGCGGCTCGGCCGGGGACCTATCATTGTTTCAGTGGAAGAAGACAGTCTGGTTGTCCGGCCAATTAAAAAGAGTTTCTTAAATTATTTAAATTTTATTTAATACTGGAAATATTTCTGATTTTAGAGTAGAATAATAGGGTAAACTGAATACAGGAGGATGTTCAAATGAGTGAAGTCATTGTTGTTACTTCCGGAAAAGGAGGCGTCGGCAAGACAACGACTTCCGCGAATGTCGGAACAGGCCTTGCCATGCTGGGAAAGAGAGTCGTATTAATCGATACCGATATAGGGCTCAGAAACCTGGATGTGGTCATGGGACTGGAGAACCGGATTGTATATAATCTGGTGGACGTAGTGGAAGGCAATTGTCGCATGAAGCAGGCGCTTATTAGAGACAAAAGATATCCTAACCTGTTTTTACTGCCGTCGGCACAGACGAGGGACAAGTCAAGTGTCAACCCGTCGCAGATGGTAAAGTTAGTAGAGTACCTGAAAGAAGATTTTGATTACATACTATTAGATTGCCCGGCCGGTATCGAACAGGGATTTAAGAATGCCGTCGCCGGAGCAGACAGAGCACTTGTCGTCACCACGCCGGAGGTATCCGCCATCCGCGATGCAGACCGTATCATCGGCCTTCTGGAAGCCGATGCCACCAAACGTATTGAACTGATCATCAACAGGATACGAATGGATATGGTACACCGCGGTGACATGATGTCGGTCGATGATGTGATGGATATCTTGTCCATCCCTGTTATCGGAACCGTGCCGGATGATGAGGACATCGTCATTTCCACCAATCAGGGTGAGCCTCTGGTGGGAATGAACGGATATGCCGGTCAGGCCTATCTGAACATTTGCAAAAGAATACTTGGTGAGTCGGTACCGTTTATGAATCTGGAAAACAGCCGGAATATATGGTCCAGAATAACCTGTCTGCTTAAGCGGGCTTAAGGGAGGGACTGTATGATGCATTTAGTGGAGCTGTTTGGCCGGAAGAATTCAGGCGAAATCGCAAGGCAGCGCCTAAAACTATTGCTGGTTTCTGATCGGGCAGGCTGCTCGCCGGAACTGCTGGAGATGATACGCAGTGACTTTATCCACGCCGTCTCCAGGTATATGGAAGTGGATACAAACGATCTCACCGTATGCGTCATCAGGAGTTCAACTGATGAATACAAGGGAAAAGTACCTGCGCTGTATGCCAGCATACCGATTCGCGACTTACAGAATAAGGGGCCATTTACAGCATGATATTCGATTACAACTTTAAAAATTACAATTTCCGCATAATTTTTTATATGCTGGCTCTCAGTACACTCGGTGTTCTCGTGGTTGCCAGCGCCAGCGGACAGGACCGGGCGACTGTACTCAAGCAGATCGTCGGGGTAGCGATAGCACTGGTCATATGCATCATCGTTTCCCTGATTGATTATCACAAGTATTTTAAATTCAGCTCCATTATATATGTGGGCTGCGTTTCCCTGCTGCTTGCCGTACTGTTAATCGGAAAAAATACAAAAGGAGCAACCAGATGGCTGCGAATCGGCGGTATACAGATCCAGCCCTCTGAGTTTGTGAAAATAGGGCTTATTGTGATCCTTTCCTGGTTTCTGTCAAAGAATCAGGAAAGGATCAATGCGCCGTCCGTTGTCGGAACGGCAGCGCTGATGTGCGCCGTTCCTCTCGGAATGGTCTATATGCAGCCGAACCTGTCCACCACCATCGTTATTGCTTTTACGCTTGTCTGCATTGTGTATGCCGCAGGGCTCAGTTATAAATGGATTGTGGGAGTACTGGCTGCCGGAATCCCGCTTACGGGACTCTGTCTCTACCTGGCCCTGTTTGATATGGTACCGTTCCTTAAGAAGTATCAGGCACAGCGGATTCTGGCGAAAATATTTCACAGTGACAGCCAGTATGCCGATTTAAACCGGCAGCAGGATAATTCCATTATGGCCATCGGCTCAGGACAACTAAATGGCAAGGGGTTATTTAACAATACCCTGAGTTCTGTCAAAAACGGAAATTTCCTCTCAGAGGAACAGACCGATTTCATCTTTGCGGTAATCGGGGAGGAACTGGGCTTCATCCGCAGTGTCATAGTGATTCTTGTCTATGCTCTGTTGGTTTATGAGTGTCTTTACATTGCCAGCCGTGCCAAAGATACGGCAGGCAGACTTATTTGTACCGGTATGGCGGCTCTGCTTGCTTTTCAGAGCTTCGCCAACATAGCTGTGGCAACGGGAATATTCCCCAATACGGGACTGCCGCTGCCGTTTATCAGCTCCGGTATCAGTTCACTTCTCAGCATGTTTATCGGTATGGGAATTGTCTTAAATATTGGACTTCAAAGAAAAAGCAGCAATCATTAAGGAGGCAGGTTATCGATGAATATAGGATTAATCGCACACGATTCAAAGAAAAAACTGATGCAGAACTTCTGCATCGCTTACAAAGGGATTTTAGCCAAGCATTCTCTTTATGCGACAGGCACGACGGGCAGGCTGATAGAAGAGGTTACAAACCTGTCCATACACAAATATCTTCCCGGTCATCTGGGAGGATCTACTCAGCTTGGTTCACAGATCGAGCATAATTCCATTGATCTCACCATATTTTTAAGGGATCCGCTGTCACCAAAGTCACATGAACCGGATGCTGATATTGTTATCCGTCTTTGCGATGTACACAATATTCCTCTGGCCACCAACCTAGCCACGGCTGAGCTCCTGATCAAGTCTCTGGATCGCGGCGATATGGAGTGGCGCGAGATGTATAAATAGAGGTGCGCCATTGAAACGTATAATAATACAGAGCTCCGTTCTGCTTGCGGCAGCAGCGCTTTCACTTTCAGCCTGCGGTAAAAAAGGCGGGCTGGAGGAAGCTTATTCATATGAAGACCGATCACAGCTAATGTCCACACATGGGGGCAGTGAGCTGGCTCCTCTTTTCGCGGAGGAGCTGTGCGTCGTCACAGACAGTCAGGACGGGGATACATCCATGAATGCGGAGGCCGGAGCTCTCTTTAATGTTACAGACCGCTCTGTTGTCTACAGTAAGAATGCATTCGAACGGCTGTATCCGGCCAGCACTACCAAAGTTATGACTGCCATCATCGCCCTGGAAGAGGGGAATCTCTCGGATCAGGTGACGGTGACAGAGGATGCGGTTATAACCGAGGCAGGCGCTACCCTCTGCGGAATCAAGCCGGGAGACGTGATTACAATGCAGGATCTTCTTTACGGCCTTATGATGCCGTCGGGTAATGATGCGGCGAACGCCATTGCCGTACATATGTATGGTAGCATTGACGCGTTTGCAGACAGAATGAATGTCAGGGCCAGGGAACTGGGCGCCACAGGGACCCACTTTATGAACCCCAGCGGGCTTACTGACGAGAACCATTATACTACCGCTTATGATCTCTATCTGATGTTCAATGAAGCGATGAAGCTCCCGCTTTTCAGAGAGATAATCGCTGAAGATTCTTACACAGCTAATTATCAGAACGGCGCCGGGGAAGCCGTATCGAAAACCTGGACTGTGGGGAACTGGTATCAGAAAGGAGAGCGTGAAACACCGGCCGGAGTCAGCGTCCTCGGCGGAAAAACCGGAACGACTCAGGCTGCAGGATATTGCCTGATTATGGCCTCTAACGACAGCCAGGATAAAGAGTATATTTCCGTTGTCCTTAAATCAGACAGTCGTCCTTCCCTCTATGATAATATGACAAATATAATTTCTAAAATTGTCAATTAGTGATTGCGCTTTTTATGAATTTATACTATAATTATTTATAGATTAAATGACTTTTTATACAACTTAAATAAAAAATCCAAGGAGGAGATTGTTATGGTTCAGATTATTGCGGGAAATAAGGGTAAAGGAAAGACTAAGTATTTACTGGACATGGCGAATACAGCAGTAAAAGAATCCAAGGGTTCGATAGTTTATCTTGACAAAAGTGCAAAGCATATGTACGAGCTGAATAATAAGATTCGTCTCATCAACGTACAGGAATATCCGATTACTTCCAGTGAAGGATTTATAGGTTTTCTTTGCGGAATCATCTGTCAGGATCATGATCTGGAACAGATGTATTTAGACAGCTTCCTCAAGCTGTCCTGCCTGGAGGGCGAGGATATCGAAGCGACCTACCGGACGCTGGAGACTATCAGTGAAAAATATCATATTACATTTGTTCTCAGCATTTCCATGGACGCAGATACGTTACCTGAGATTGCAAGACCAAATGTGGTTGTTTCGTTATAAATGGGTAACTTACAGTACCTTCATACGTTACCGCTTCGCGATGCGCAAAAACAGCGGAAAACTGTTTCGTGCCGTATGAGCAGTTACATTAATGGTACATAACTTACAGAAGAAAGAGTGCTGCGGCCGCGGCGCTCTTTCTTTTGCTTGAATTTTTTGACAATTACTCTTATAATACAAAGGAAAGGAGAACGGCATTACATCATGGCTAAAAACAAAAAAGTTATCCGCTATAAAAAACCACTGAACATAAACGTTGGCATGATTATTTTTGCCATGATATTCGTTTATCTTTCCTTCAGTGTTTACACGTATATCCGCCGCGATAAGATACAGTTCTATGAAGTGGTCGAGGGCAGTATCGTAAATGACAAGAGCCACACAGGGATTATTCTGAGAGAGGAGACTGTCAGACAGGCCGACAGGACAGGCTTTGTCAATTATTACATAAGGGAAGGCAAACGCGCCGCTGCGGGTGCCCGTGTTTATTCATTGGATGAAACAGGACAGCTGGGCAAATTTCTGGAGGAGAACCAGGAAAACGCCGCCCCTCTCTCCGATGAAAATCTCTCCGAACTGAAGAAGCAGCTCAGCTCCTTCTGCCTCTCTTACAGCGACAGCCGCTTCGGAGCTATTTATGATGAGAAATATTCACTCCAGGCCTCCGTGGCGGAGTATATGAACTTCAACGCACTTGACGGTATGGACGAGCTATTAAAGGAACGGGGGATTAATTACCAGCAGGTTTATGCGGATCAGCCCGGTATTGTTTCTTATGCGATAGATTCCTATGAAGGGATGACCGCCTCCGATATCTCCGAGGCATCCTTTGACCGCACACTCTATAAACGCTCCTTTGGCAAAGCGGGAGATTTAATCGAGAACGGCACGCCGGTTTACAAACTGATCACCTCAGAGAACTGGTCCGTTGTGTTTCCTCTCAGCGAAGAGGATCAGACGGCCTATGCAGACAGAAAGACGCTACAAATCAAGCCGGCAAGCACGGATTTCTCGATGCGGGGTTCCTACAGCCAGATCACGGGAAGCGACGGAAAGCTTTACGGCAAAGTAGATTTTGATAAGTTTATGGTACAGTTTGCTTCCGACCGGTTTATCGATTTTGAAATCGTGTCAGATGAGGCAGCCGGTCTCAAGATCCCTGTTTCATCCGTAACATCAAAAGAGTTTTTTACGGTTCCGGTCGATTATCTGACTCAGGGCGGAGACGCCACCATGTCGGAGTCCGGCTTCTTAAAGGAAGTCTATTCGGAATCCGGAGAATCCTCCATTGTATTTACACCGGCCGATATATATAATTCCACGGAAGAATATTATTATGTGGATAAAAGCGATTCCGGACCGTTTAAGAGCGGAGATTATATTGTAAAGCCGGATTCCAGTGAGCGTTATCAGATTGGTCCTGTCGCAACGCTTAAGGGAGTCTACAATATTAACAAGGGCTATGCCGTGTTCCGTCTCATATCGGAGCTGACGAATAACGGTGAATATTACATAATAGAAAAAGGGACAAAATATGGTCTTTCCGTGTATGATCACATCGTGCTTAACGCCTCTACGGTAACGGAAGGACAGATTATATACCAATAACGCTGGGAAAGGTGTGTCAGAATGATCAGAGAAAATTTAAATGATGTAAAAGAAAATATTGTTTCGGCCTGCCGGGCTTCGAACCGGCAGCCTCAGGATGTAACGCTGATAGCTGTCAGTAAAACAAAACCGGTGGAACTTCTCAGGGAGGCATATGATGCCGGCGTCCGTGACTTCGGTGAAAATAAGGTTCAGGAGATTCTTGAAAAGGCGCCCGCACTTCCGGATGACATCCGCTGGCATATGATCGGACATCTGCAAAAGAACAAGGTACGCCAGGTCATCGATAAAACAGTCCTGATCCACTCCGTTGATACAGTGGCTCTGGCTGAACAGATTGAAAAAGAGGCGGCAAAAAAAAACATTGATGTCGACATCCTTCTGGAGGTCAATATCGGGGAAGAGGAAAGCAAGTATGGGTTCAGGGCCGGCGAAGTTCTGGAGGCAGTTACCATTATTTCCAAATTCTCCCATGTACACATAAAGGGACTGATGACAATTGCTCCATTTGTTGAAAATTCTGAAGAAAATCGCGATATTTTTCAAAAATTATATCAATTAAATGTTGACATAAAAAGCAAAAACATCGATAATGTTAATATGGCTGTGCTCTCGATGGGAATGACCGGTGATTATATGACAGCAATAGAAGAGGGCGCAACCATGATTAGAGTCGGTACCGGAATCTTTGGTGCCAGGACAAAGATGGGAGAGAATTTAGTATGAGTATTCTGAACAAACTAATGGATACAATGCGTTTAACAGAAGAAGACGATGAAGACTACTTCATCGATGACGACTATGAAGATGAGAAACCTGCCAAAAAGCGGTTATTTAATAAAAAAGAAGAAGAAGACTATGACTATGATGAGGAACCGGAGCCAAAGCCCCGTTTTCTTTCACGTTCCTCAAGCAAAGTAGTCCCTATGAGGAGGGGGATGGAAGTGACTCTAATAAAACCTACCTCCATGGAGGATTCCAGGGAGATTTGCGATTATCTGCTGGCAGGAAAAGCTGTCGTCATGAACATGGAGGGCATCCATATGGAAGTGGCGCAGAGAATTATTGATTTTGCATCAGGCGCCACGTATTCGATGAACGGAAACCTGCAGAAGATTTCCAATTACATATTTATTGCAACACCAGAAACCGTAGAATTATCCGGCGATTTCCCGGAGCTTTTAGCTGACGGCTCTTTGAATATTTCCGGAATGAACCTTCACTTTTAACATTATTATGCAGGATAAAGACGAACAATTACTGAAAAAGCGTATATCGGAGCTGGCGGCGCTCTGCTATCAGCGTGATATACGGTCATATACCGATTTTCTGACGTTAAATGAACAGACAATTTTCCATTCCATGAAACGTACGCTTCCTCCTGTCACCTGGCTGATGGGCGGAGGTTATGAGACTGCCGAACGGAAAATTGTTTGTTTTCTGCCGTCTTATGAAGATGAAACAGCCGATTTACCAATCAGTATACTGGAAGCCGTTCCGGCCAGTCCACGCTTTGCAGAGGCTCTGACACACCGGGATTTTCTGGGGGCCATTATGAACCTTGGAATATCGCGAAGCTGTATTGGCGATATTCTGATGAATGAAAACGGCTGTTTTATTTTTTGTCTGGAGAAGATGGCTCCCTTTTTAATCCAGGAGCTTAAGATGGTGCGCCACACCCAGGTCAGCTGCCGGCCCGCCACGCAGGCCCCGGCGGCCGCTCCGAACTGCGAGACGGTGAGCGGAAGCGTGGCATCTCCGCGTCTGGACAGCGTGATTTCCCTCGTTTTTAAGACGTCCCGGTCAAAGACCCTTCCATTTATTGAGGGGGAGCGGGTATTTATAGACGGCCGCCTGTGCATCTCTCCCGGCCGGCAGTTAAAGGAGGGAGAGATTATATCGGTCCGCGGCCTCGGCAAGTTCCGCTATACCGGCGCCGGAAATCAGACAAAGAAAGGGCGCCTTTTCGTCAATGCCGAAAAATATATATAGTCCGGAAATACATGCCGAAAGTTACGATTCGTTTTCGCGCCGTTAAACTCGGGATTTTCACTCAAAATACGAGTGAAAACACCTCGCGGAATAGCGGCTGTAACAGTAACTGCCCAAATACGGATAAGGAGAAACGATTATGAATGGCAAAAATACATCTGAGAATACTACAGACGGACTTACCGTGCATTTGAACGGCGAGCCTGTATACGATATTGTTATGACACAAGATTTTAACGGCCTGCAGGAGGAGGTACGCAAACATGTCTCTGCTTCCGGTAAACTCTGCATTGTCACCGACTCTACAGTGTCGGAGCTTTACCTGAGGGAAGTGGCCGAAATCCTGTCATCCTGCTGCAGCAGCGTGATTTCTTATGTTTTTCCGGCGGGAGAGGCGCATAAAAATCTGTCTACTGTCCAAAAGCTCTATGAACGGCTGATTCTGGAGCGCTTTGACAGGAGTGATATGCTGGTAGCCCTCGGGGGCGGGGTCGTGGGCGATCTCTGCGGCTTTGCCGCCGCCACCTATCTGCGCGGAATTTCTTTTATCCAGATTCCAACCACCCTGCTCTCCCAGGTGGACAGCAGTATCGGCGGAAAAACAGGCGTTGATTTCGACTCTTACAAAAATATGGTCGGCGCTTTCCATATGCCGAAACTCGTTTATACGAATATCAGAACCCTTTTAACCCTGCCGGACAACGAGTTTGCCGCAGGGCTGGGCGAAGTGATCAAGCATGGCCTGATACGGGACAGGGAATACTATGACTGGCTGCTTTCACATGCCGGTGAAATTGAAGCCAGGGATCTCACTGTCCTGAGACAGACCGTCGCCGGAAGCAATTTGATTAAAAGAAAAGTTGTGGAAACGGACCCGACGGAAAAGGGAGACAGGATGCTCCTGAATTTTGGACATACCCTGGGCCATGCCATCGAAAAACTCAAAAATTTTGAACTGCTTCACGGCGAATGTGTCGCCCTCGGAGCGCTTGCCGCCATGCGTCTGTCCGAGAGCAGAGGTATGATTACAGAAGCGGAAACAGAGCGTTTTAAAGAGGCATTAATGCGATTTCATATTGCGGTGCGTGTTTCCGGCCTGACGGCCGGCGATATTATCGAGGCGACAAAGAATGATAAGAAGATGGAATCCGGAGTGATTAACTTCATCCTTTTAAAAAGCGTAGGCTGTGCCTATGTGGATCGGACCGTCACGGACGGTGAGATGGAGGAAGCGCTTAAGTTCATCCTGACACAGGAGGAAATCAATGAATAAAAAAATACAGCAGTTTCTGTTTTTTCTCGCCGGTCTCGTTGTCAGCATCGGCTTCGACCAGTGGACAAAGTATCTGGCAGTCGTAAAATTAAAAGGAAAGCAGCCGTTTGTAATCTGGGATGGTGTCTTTGAACTGTATTACTCAGAAAACCGCGGGGCTGCATTTGGAATGATGCAGGGCAAACAGGGATTTTTCTTTCTGATCGCCATTGCCGTCATAGCTGTTGTGGTATTTCTCCTGTTTCGCATGCCGTCTGATAAAAAATATCTGCCGTTTACCGGATGTCTGTTCCTGCTCGTCTCCGGCGCCGCAGGCAATATGATCGACCGGGTGGCGAACGGCTATGTGGTGGATTTTTTATATTTCAAATTAATAGATTTTCCGATTTTTAATGTAGCAGACTGTTACGTAGTGATATCCACGCTGCTTTTGATTCTCCTTTTCTTTTTCGTTTATTCCGACGAGGAACTGGAATTTCTTTCATTCGGAAGACAGAAGAATAAAAAATCGGAGAATGGAGAATAACAGGAAAAGGAGAATGCAGTTTGAAACAGGAATACATTGTTCCGGAAAAAAGCTCCGGCCTGCGAATTGACAAATTTCTGACTGAAAGCTGTCCCGATTATACGCGTTCCTTTCTCCAGAAGCTCTTAAAATCAGAGCTGGTGGAGGTGAATGGAAAACCGGTAAAAAGCAGCTACAAAACAGCGGCCGGCGATACGGTTACTTTCGAGGTGCCGGAAGCTGTGGAAGCGGAGATTACGGCGCAGGAGATGCCCCTTGATATCCTCTATGAGGATGAGGATGTGATTCTGATCAATAAGCCCAAAGGCATGGTAGTACATCCTGCCGCCGGACACTATGAAGGAACTCTTGTGAACGGCCTGATGCATCATTGCCGGGAGCAGCTTTCCGGTATCAACGGCGTCATGCGCCCCGGCATTGTCCACCGGATCGATATGGATACTACAGGAGTCCTTATCGTATGCAAGAACGACCTGGCCCATAATTCCATTGCGGAGCAGTTAAAGGTTCATTCTATCACAAGGAAATATTATGCCGTGGTATTCGGTAGTCTCAAAGACGATGAAGGGACAATTCACGCCCCTATCGGACGACATCCGAATGACCGGAAAAAGATGAGCATCAACAGTAAAAACGGCAAGGACGCCGTCACCCATTATAAAGTGCTGGAACGTTTTCACGGATATACACTCGTGGAGTGCAGGCTCGAAACAGGACGCACGCACCAGATCCGGGTTCACATGGCAAGCATCGGACATCCGCTTCTGGGCGATCAGGTATATGGCCCGGCGAAACAGCCCTTCCGTTTACAGGGGCAGACCCTGCATGCCGGAGTTCTCGGTTTCCTCCATCCGCGCACAGGAGAGTATATGGAGTTTTCAGCGCCGCTGCCAAAATATTTTGAGGAACTGCTTGAGAAACTGCGCCGCTTAACTTGATACATCCGCAATGCAGCCCGCCGCTTTTTGGCGGGGGTGAAGAGTAACATTTCTGGAGGGTACAAATGAATATTTTTGATATACTGGGTCCGGTTATGGTCGGCCCGTCAAGCTCCCATACAGCCGGTGCGGTGCGTATCGGGCTGGCGGCGCGCAAGCTTTTGGGAGAACCGCCGGTCAAAGCCGCCATCACTCTGTCAGGTTCTTTTTCTTCCACCGGAGCCGGCCATGGAACGGACAGGGCGATTGTCGCCGGGCTTCTTAACATGGAGCCGGATGATATGAAAATTCCTGAAAGCTTCAGGGAGGCTGAAAAAGCTGGGCTTGAATTCGGTTTTATTCATGACACAATCGGCGGAGCGCATCCAAACACGGCTCTTCTCGACATTTTGTCCGCGTCTGGCCGGAGGATCCGGATGCAGGCGTCCTCGCTCGGAGGCGGCCGTATCATGATTAACAAACTGGACGGTGTGGAAATCAACGTAACCGGAGAGCGTCCGGTGCTGATTATCCACAATATCGATAAGCCCGGCTACGTATCCGAGGTTACGTCTCTGATGGCCTCCGGCTCGGTCAATATCGCAACCATGACGCTCCACCGCAGCAAAAGGGGCGGTGATGCCGTGATGGTGATTGAGACGGATCAGAATATCCCGGTTGAGGCTGTGAGGCAACTTGAAGCCGTTAAGGGCATCTTTAAGGTTACCTGCCTGAATCTGTAGCTATTTTGTAACTGTTCATCTTATCGGAACGGATACGATATTGTATCCCAAACGTTACTATTCACGGCCTGTATCCCGCGAGGTGCTTTCGTGCGTATTTTGCGCGAAAATCACGAGTTACACGGAGCGAAGCTGTGAGTAGTAACCCCTAAACCATAACGGCACTGAAGCATGCCGTTTATTCTAATTTTCGGAGGTTCAAATCATATGGCATATAAATCACTTGATTCCATTGTGCAGTACTGCGCCGAACACGGAGCAGCTTTTGATGAAGCCGTGCTCGAGGACGATATGCAGGAGAGGGACGTCACCAGAGAGGACTCCTTAAGCAGTATGAAGTCCATGTGGCAGGCCATGAAGGAAGCGGCCTCTTCCTATGATCCGTCCCTCAAATCGGCAAGCGGCCTGTCCGGGGGGCAGGGTGCGCTGATGTCGGCTTATATGGAGCAGGGGGATACTCTGTGCGGACCATTCATTAATTCCGTCATCAGAGCGGCACTTCAGATGGGGGAATCGAATGCCTGTATGAAACGGATTGTGGCAGCCCCGACTGCTGGAGCCTGCGGAGTGCTTCCGGCCGTCCTGATTCCCGGCTGTGCCGAGTTTGGTTTTGAGGATGAAAAAATGATACGCTCCCTCTATGTTGCCGCCGGGATCGGACAGGTCATAGCGGAGCGTGCGTATATTGCCGGAGCCCTGGGCGGCTGTCAGGCTGAGATAGGGAGCGCATCGGCCATGGCTGCCGGAGCCCTCGTATTTTTAAAGGGAGGCTCACCGGATATGATTTTAAATGCAGTGGCAATTGCCCTTAAAAGCCTGCTGGGCCTTGTATGCGATCCGGTTGCCGGACTCGTGGAAGTGCCCTGTATCAAACGGAACGTCCTGGGAGCCGTCAATGCGCTGACCAGCGCAGATATGGCTCTGGCTGGTATTGTCAGTTTTGTACCCGCGGATCAGGTAATCGACGCGATGAAAGAAGTGGGCGATAAAATGCACGCTTCCTTAAAGGAAACAAGTCTGGGTGGATTAGCCGCTTCAAAATCTGCACGTAATTTGCAATTTTAATAATGACTTTTCAGAATTTTTGCGTTATAATAGAGGCAAGAAGCAGAATAGTTTTACAAATTGAAAGGAGTGAGATCGATGATGGGTAATTTAGTAATTACAATCGGTCGTGAATGTGGCAGTGCAGGACGACTGATAGGACAGAAACTGGCAGCAGATCTCGGTGTGAAGTGTTATGATAAGGAGCTTTTAACTCTCGCTGCAAAGAACAGCGGTTTGTGTGAAGAACTGTTTAAAACTCATGATGAGAAGCCGACAAGCAGTTTTCTCTATTCGCTTGTTATGGATACATATTCTCTGGGATACAATACCTCCGCATATATGGATATGCCGATTAACCACAAGATCTTTCTGGCCCAGTTCGATACAATCAAGAAGCTGGCGGAGGAAGAATCCTGTGTCATCGTAGGCCGCTGCGCTGATTATGCGCTGGCTGATTATCCCAATACCGTCAGCGTCTTTATCTGCGGCGACGAGGAGGATAAAATCCGCCATCTGATGGAACGCCACAATGTGGATGAGGCAAAAGCAAAAGATATCATGATCAAAACAGACAAACGCAGGGCCAGCTATTACAATTATTACTCCAGCAAACGCTGGGGAAGCTGTAAGAGCTATGACATGTGCATCAGCAGCAGCGCCGTAGGCTATGACGGAGCAGTTGATATAATTAAGGAATTCGCCAAAAAGAAACAAGAATTTCTTAAAACAAAGAATTATAAGTAACTGATATAATAAGACCGGTATGCCTGTTTGTTTTGAACAGGCGTATTGGTCTTTTATAATGTCAATAACTTAACTAGAAAAGAGTTACCCCAATGAGAAAGTTCCATCCACTGATAACGAGAATCCTGGTTATGACTGCATCCGGGTTTCTGCTTATTTCAATTGCAGGATCCTATAAGCCGGCTGTTTCACCAGCGCCGGAACAGGCAATTCGTATTTCTCATGATAATGCGGCGGATATATCACAGTCCGGCTCGCTGCCTGTCCGGATTATGAATCTATTAAATCAATTTGCCGGTAATTCAGCCTCCTATCTCTCAGGGCTGGATTCGAAAACGGAGGAAACCTATTCTCCTTCCGTTTTTAAGTATAATCTGATGGCGCTCTATCCCGATGAGCAGGAGATATCCCCGGAGGATGAGACGGCCACGCAGCAGGAGCGCGTTATGCGCCTGCTGAATTATAACCTGAAACCATTCTACGATTTTTTCAAGCTGTCCTTTCATACAAGGGCCTCTGATTCCTACGGCGGACAGATGTATGAGTATCTGAACCGTAAAGATGCGGAATGGACATCCGAGCTTTACCGGTGGCTGCAGGCGTCGCCAGAGCAGGCCGCTAAAATGCTCCGGCATCCGGCATCCTCCGTCACCGGTAAGTACGATCCGACCAACAAAGCCCACGATCCGGCCAATCCGGCTACGTGGCTGATCCCGTCGTGGAAAAACGTCTCTTTTCAATTTTACGATGGAGACGGCAAAAGTATTTCCCTCTATTCCAACGCACAGGAAATCGCTTCCATGGCCAGCGTTTACACCTGGTTTACCGGATGGACCGATGTGGATAACTTCAAAAGCTATATTGATGAATTATGGCAGTTATCCCACGGTTACAGCGTGAAAGTCGGTGCTGTTTATTATTGCGACGGCTGTGTGGATCCGAATGATGCGGAATCAGATGACGATGCAGAGACGGAACCCGCCTTATCAGCGCCTTCAGAGACCTCCGGTGAAAGTCAGGCGGAAATTCCTTCAGATGTCTTGCCGGAAGGGCAGAATGGGGCATCTGAGACTTCACAGGAAGCGGCTGCAGCCCAGGCATCACCGTCAGAGCTGTCCGGTCCCTCCGAAGATACCGCCGCCGCGGCAGGAGAGCATGCAGTGGGCGGCCAGGACGGTGAATCCAATGCTGTTCCGGCAGCCGAGGAAACGCAGATACAGCTCAACGAAGAAGGAAAATTTTGTCCCGGCCATGTCGATTTGACCATCACGGCCCGTATTACCGGGCTTTCAGAACAGAAAAACCTTTTTACCCTGGATAAGAGAGGCCACATGAAGACAGAGGCCTGGAACGGATGGTCCGATTACGGCAAAGCCTATGTCAACCGGCTGAACAGCCAGGACTGGGCGCTTTTATATAATCTGTCCCCAATTGAACTGGCACTCGGAAAGCCGCTGACCTTTACGGAGATCAGTGAGTATCTGAAACTGCTTCCCGACGATATATCGAGGGAGAGAAAGGCAGTCATTACATACGCCCTGCAGTCTGTCGGCAAAATTCCATACTATTATGGAGGTAAGGCAAAGGCGCCGGGTTACGAGGGCAATAATTTTGCCGTTATTACCCCGCCCGACAGAAAAGGACGTATCATATCAGGACTTGACTGTTCCGGATGGGTAAACTGGGTTTACTGGTCTTCCCTTGGAAAGATCCCGACTAATCTCGGCACCAGCGGGCTGATATATGCCGGAAGGGCGGTAAGCCGGTCCGACTTAAAACCAGGCGACATTATCATAAGACTGGGGGTAAATTCCCATGTTGTCATGTTCCTGGCCTGGGCGCCGAACGGCCAGATGATATGCATCCACGAGACAGGCGGAAGCGTCAGCAACGTCACAGTCAGTGTTATGGATGCAAACTGGCCTTATTACCGTTCTTTATTAGATTAAGATAACACGCTTTGCTTTGCATCATTTTATTGTTTATGATAAAATAAGAGCAGAGTAAACGTTACTGTTAATCATATTTCATCAGAAAGAAGGTATGTTCCATGGAGAAAGATATTTTAAGCTTCGCAGTTGAAAAAACTCATGAGTTAATCGGTGCGCCAACCTGCAGCAGCGAGACAAAAGCTGCAGCCGAGGCATGGCTGAATGCGGTGGGAACAGAGCAGGAGGCAGAAGAAACCAAAAAATATATTGATGAACTTGAGGCGGATATCATGCCGATTGACAATTTGATCAGCTTTGCGGGTTCGGAGGCCGGAGCTGCGCTTTTTGGAGCCGATACCGCTGCCAATATTGCAGTTCATGCAAAGGAAATCAAAGCTGCCGGAGCGAAGTTCTGTGACTGCCCGGCCTGTGCGGCTGTTGAGGCAATTCTTGAGAAAAAAGAAGACATACTTAAATAAAGAATCAATACGTATATAAACTTCCGTGAAAAGTAACGGCAAGTAATTAAGGCAACGCAAAATATATTTTATTGAAGTGCGGAGCAATCCGGTATCAAAGGGGTCAAAAGACCTTTTGACCCCAACATCATATCATTCGGTACGGAAAGGTGTATCCTGCGTTCTTGGACTGAGCGCAGGCTATGCCTTTTTGCCGATTCAGAAGAAGGAGTAATCAGAAATGAATAGAAATCCTGATAAAAAGAATGGAGGAAATCCGGCTTATTTCAATCCGATACAAAACGGTGAATGAAGCGGCAGCAAAGCTTATGCAGATGACCGTCGGATTGAGTTGCTGAGTCGCTTCTTAAGTGTTATAATATTATCCTATTTCGGATGAAATGTTCCGAATGATTTGCCCGTATATTTAAATATTAACAGAGAAGGACACAGACCATGATAAACAGAGAAGATATGCTGGAGCTTACAAGGCGGATGACCCTTGCCCGCACTTCCTTCACAAGGATTGCAGGATGCTATGTGGATAAGGATGGTGATTTTGATGGGAGTTTTAATACAAATTTTCTAAAACTATCGTCACCGGAACGGACGAAAAAGCTTGCACTGGCAAAGGAAATCCCGTTTTCACCGACAAATGTAAACCTGAAGAAATATGAATTTCCCCAAAGTGTCCGCAAACCGGGCAGCATGTGGCAGCTGCTTATGGCAATGAAAGAGTGCGGTCTGAAAAATGACGCCCTGATGGATACATTTTATGATATTGTCATGGAGAAATACAGGGCGGATAAAGAATATGCCATTCTGGTATTTCATGATCGTTTCGACATTCCCTCAAAGGCTTCCGATAAAGAAAGGCTGTGGGAATCGGAAGAGGTATTTGAATATATCATTTGCGCTGTCTGCCCGCTGTCCGGCGAGTATGAGCCAGGAAAACCGGAATACGGATTTTTGTTCCCTGCCTTTACCGACAGAAGCGCGGATCTGAACCATATTGATATATTCCAGATGGATGCAAAAAGGCCGCACAATGAACTGCTGGAAACTTTGGGAGTATGTCCCGAAAAATAGCGGATTTTGATGAATTGCATGTCCGGGAACTGCCTGAGTTTCAGCACAACATCGGACCGCACAAAATGTCAAGAGAAAACCTCCTTAATCCTTTAAGATATGTATATACGCAGCAACAGTTCAGACAGGTTTTCACACGCGGTAACATTCTTGCCGGCTGAATTGTGACGATGCGTAACGCAGGGAGAGGGGAAAGGAGATAGATGGATTGGATTACAGGTATACAGAAAGCCATTGACTATGTTGAGGCACACATCACAGAACCGATTGATTATGAAGAGGCTGCAAAACGGGCTTATTCCTCAAGCTTTCATTTTCAACGTGTATTCAGTATTCTGTGCGGATTTACATTAGGTGAATATATCCGTTGGAGAAGGCTGTCGCTGGCCGGAAGCGAATTGCTTCAATCTAATGAAAAGATAATCGACCTTGCAATGAAATATGGCTATGATACACCGGAAAGCTTCAGCAGGGCATTCACACGATTTCATGGAATTGCTCCGTCACAGGCTAAAAACAACAGTGCCGTCTTAAAATCTTTTTCCCGTCTTTCCGTAAAACTTATTTTAAACGGAGGTAATACGATGGATTACAGAGTTGAGACGAAAGAGGCATTTAAACTGATCATGAAAAAGAAAAAGGTTTCCCGCAGCCAGGAACTGACAGCAGCAGAGATTGGGGAATTCTGGAAGAAGTGCGGTTCGGACGGCACGATAAAATCTCTCTGCAAATATATTCCGAAGGAAAATATTTTTAAAGACTGCATTGTAGGAGCCAGCTTCGGCAAAGATGCCACTGATGAGGAATTCCCGTATGCAATCGGTGCTATGTACAATGGTTTACCGGTGGAAGAGGAAGATTTAATCGTGGAGGAGATACCTGCTCACACCTATGTTGTATTCCCATGCGTGGGAAAGATGCCGGAATCGTTCCAGAAACTGTATCAGCAGATTTACAGTGAATTTTTCCCATCAAGTGAATACCAGCCCTGCGGAGGAACCGACTTCGAAGCATACCCGTCGGCAGATGTCTATTCACCGGATTATCATTGTGAAGTCTGGGTCGCGGTTGAAAAAAAATAAAAGATAGAAAAACAGGCGCTGTGCTTATACATGACGCCTGTTTTTCATCTGCGGCCAGGAGCTTATTATATAAATATAAAAATTAATTCCTTCAATTTGATTGATTTTTATATAAAACAGTAGTATACTGTCCTATATCTAACTATTCGTGAAAGTCTACTTTATCGAATAGTTGGACAATAAAACCTACCAAGGAGCATTCTTCTTATGAAATTACAGCGATTACTCAGTCTTACCCGTCAGGCCGTGGATGATTACGCTCTGATTGACTCTGGTGACAAAATTGCCGTTGGTATCTCCGGCGGCAAGGACAGTCTGACTTTATTATATGCATTGCATGGACTTAAACGTTTTTATCCTAATGAATTTGAATTGTCTGCAATTACTGTAGACCTCGGTTTTGAAAATTTTGATTTATCACCGGTTCGATCCCTGTGCAGTGAATTATCTGTCCCATTTACCGTTGTACCGACGGATATTGGTAAAATCCTATTTGAAACCAGGAAAGAATCAAATCCCTGCGCCCTCTGTGCTAAAATGCGGAAAGGCGCCCTCAATGAAACGGCAAAACAAATGGGCTGCAATAAAATAGCCTATGCACATCACCGTGATGATTTGATTGAAACTATGTTATTATCTTTAATTTATGAAGGCCGCTTTTATGCGTTTTCTCCTAAAACCTTTCTGGACCGGACGGAACTTACGGTTATCCGTCCGATGATTTATGTATCTGAAGCTGATGTAATTGGATTTAAAAACAGATTTTCACTTCCTGTATGCAAAAATCCTTGTCCGGTGGATGGAAAAACGAAACGCGAATATGTTAAACAATTAACAAAACAACTGAATTTACAGGCGCCTGGGGTTAAGGAACGCCTTTTCCATGCCATTACCGAAGGAAACATTGAAGGATGGCCGGATAAAAAATTGCCAAATAATGCGAGGTGAAAATAATGGCTGCTCTCTCCTATCATGAACAGGAAATAATTGAGAATACAAAAAGGCTCCGCCAGATGTTAAAGGAACTGCCGCCCTTTTGCGCTGATTTCTTCAGAGGAATTGAACCCAGGACTTCTTCCCGGACCAGAATTGCATACGCTTACGATTTAAAGACATTTTTTGATTTTCTCAGACAGGAAAACCCGCTTTTTGCCAACTGTGAAATGCGTGACTTCTCTCTCACTGTTCTGGATGAAATCCAGGTGATGGATTTTGAAGAATACATGGAATTCCTGAAATGCCATTCCACGGAAAAAAGGGAAGATTTAGTTAATACAGAGCGGGGAATCATGCGGAAAATCGCATCATTAAAAAGCTTTTATAATTATTTCTACCGACACGAACGTATTAAGAATAACCCGGCCGCATTAGTTCAGCTTCCAAAACTTCATGAAAAGGAAATTATACGTCTTGAGGTCGATGAGGTCGCCAGCCTTCTTGACCAGGTTGAAGCAGGTGCGCAACTGACTGAAAAGCAGAAGGCGTTTCATGCCAAAACTAAAATCCGCGATCTTGCATTAATGACACTCCTGCTTGGAACCGGAATACGTGTCTCCGAATGCGTCGGCCTGAATATAAATGATGTGGATTTTAATACGGGCGGCATCAGAATCCACCGAAAAGGCGGCAAGGAGGTCATCGTCTACTTCGGCGCGGAGGTTGAAGATGCGCTGGCCAATTATATGGCAGAACGTAAACACATCACTCCCGAACCGGGACATGAAGACGCACTATTTTTATCCCTTCAGAAAAAAAGGCTCAATGTACGAAGTGTTGAAAACCTTGTTAAGAAATATGCCAAAATTGTAACCCCTTTAAAGAAGATTACTCCCCATAAGCTCAGAAGCACCTACGGCACGAATCTATATCGGGAAACCGGCGATATTTATCTGGTGGCAGATGTTCTCGGCCACGAAGATGTCAACACGACCAAAAAGCATTATGCTGCCTTAGAGGACGAAAGACGGCGGAGCGCACGTAATAAAGTGCAATTAAGAGATAAATAGTAACAATAAATAACATTCTCTCCCCTTCCGGCCCTTCATGTGGTTTTCATCCGGCATAAAAGCAAAAGTGCATCGGGAGGCAGGGGCATGGATACAAGCCGCTCTGCTTCATGCTCCTCCGCTCCCAGATACAATGATTCTGAAATCAGCGGTCTCTCCTCACAAAATTACCGCCTTCATAAATTCTCACCGGATTTCCCCTCTCCAGCCGGTTATGTTCCAGCCACGCCAGTTCTTTTTCCTTCCTTCCGCTCTCCATGTTCCTCTCGGCTAATATGTCACAGAGACGGTTGACTGCCAGTTTTTTATTCATATGCTGGCTCCGTGCTTCTGTGGATACCACTGAAATACCTGTGGGAATGTGGATAACGCGCACGCCTGTTTCCACTTTATTCACATTTTGTCCGCCCTTGCCTCCGCTCCTGAATGTTTCAAAGCGCAGCTTCAGCTCCTGCGTCAGCTTAGGCATATTTTCCAGAATGCTCACATCTATATACCAGTTCTTCCTCTTATACTTTGGACGGTATGGACTTTTGCAGACCCAGAGTATGCTTCCCTCAAGACTGCTCATATCTTCTTCCGTCTCAAATATGACGGAGGAAAAGCCCTTCGCCTTACTTCCTCTGACGCATTGTACCATCCTTATATCTCCTATTTCCTTTTGAAGCTGCCTGTAAAAAAGCTCTGCCGCAAGTTCGCACTCTGCCGGGCCCTGGCCGGAACTGATTTGTATTCTCATATTCCCCACCTACCCTTTATAAGTAATCAGCGGACGCAGTGTGGCAGCCACCTCGATCAATCCGAATTCCTGAAGGGATGCGATGACCTGTTCCACATTCTTATATGCCTCCGGCGCCTCCGCAAACAGCAGATTCGTGTCATGGCATACCACCTGGCTTTTGAACTTAGTACTGCGTATGGAATTCCTGTCATATTTGCGGTCAATCCGGCTTTTACAGACGCTGCGCGCCCATTTTCTTCCGGCTCCGTGTGAAAGGGAATCCAGGGAAATTCCGGTATCCTTTCCCGGAACACACACATAGGTCAGGCTGCCTCTGGAACCCGGGATAACCACCGCGCCGTGCTTTGCGGATACGCTTCCCTTTCGGTGAAGCCACCCGTCTTCGGTCTGTTCAAGGTAATTATGACAGCTTTCCATCAAAATATCCAGCTGACTGTCCGTGTTCAGATAATCCAGAAGCTTTCCGGCAGCCGCCAGTCTGTTGCGCCCCGCCCATTTAAGTGCATCATCATGAGCTGCCAGATAGGCCGCAGCCTGTATGGAATCTTCCTCTATCCCTTCCGGTCTGTTATAGCGGGAAAGGATCTCCTGTCCGTAACCTCTGGAACCGGAATGGACCAGAACCAAGACGTTTTCGCCTAAAAGTCCCATTGCCTTTGCGGCAGACTCATCATATACCTGTTCCAGGCATTGAAATTCAATGAAATGGTTTCCCGAACCAATAGTTCCAAAATCGCGTATCGGGCACTCTTCCTCATAAGGATTATCACAGGGGATATCTCCCAGTTCCCGGATAGAATTAAGCCGTGTGACCCATTTTTCCATCTTAAACCGTTTTCTTCTTACCTGTGTGGAAAAAAGGCTCATGCCGCAGCCAATATCATTACCAATTAAATGAGGATAAAATCTTCCCCGGCTCAAAGCCGCCATTCCCACAGGCGTGTTTCCCGGATGCAGATCCGGCAGTCCCACGGTTCTTATCATTCCCGGAAGTCTGCTGACGCCTCTTAACTGATCGACAGCCGCCTGTTCTACCCAATTTTTACCGCTGCTGATTAATATGCAATTTTCATGATTATTCAAATCGTATTTCTCCTTCATAAGCTGACAGGCTGTGAATGGCATACTAAAAAAAGGTACAAAAAAACACGACAACAAGCCGTGTGCAATAAAAAGTATACACCAGTCCCTGTCTGATTTGCATTGTTATTTTGTTCTCACCATACTCCTATCATTTGCCAACATAACAACCAACTCCTTTTCTTATGAAGAACTTACGTCTTCTTATTCTGAAATTTACTATAAGCTAAAATCCGGAAAATGTCAACTTAAAAGTTTGTAAGCCGTGATTTCACCGTGTATCACTGTAACAGCTGATGCTGCCTGAACTGTGACGGAAAACTGATATTGTCCCCGGTATCCTGCTTTTCATTTTCAGGAACCGGAAACAATGTCAGTACCTTTAAGTCATTGTATCATCGCGCAGGGCATCGGATAAATTTTCCCTGAGAACTCTTTTACCGCCGATATAATATGCCAGGGCCACAAAGCTCACAATAGCCAGGCTGAAGACAGCAATTGCGGCGGCAGGAACCTCCGGCCATACCTCCGCCGGATTTAAATAACTGGCTTTAGCGGTAAATACAATAAACAAATAAGTCAAAGGCAGGGTGATAAGAACCGGACGCCCGGCAATAACCAGCACTTCCGCATAAAACATCTTTCTTATGCCGGCAGGCGTCATACCCACAGACATATATTGGGCAAATTCCCGCCTTCTCTGACGCATAAATCCAAGCGTATAGGAAAACACATTGGCAATCCCAATCATCGCAAGCAGAGAACAGAAGGCTCCCATAACCAGCTTATAGCTGTCTATGATGGAATCATTCCTAATCCGGGCCTTAATGCGGTTCTCAGATTCTATCTCATAAGAACGTCCAAGCATCTGTGTAATCTGTTTCTCCAATAGATTCAGTTCCGTAAGGGTAACCCCTTTCCCGGCTAATATCCGGAGATTTGTATCTGCTTCGGCAGTTCCTGTCTTCCCCTTCATATTATGCCACAATGACACGGGAATGAACTGTACAAGAGAATAATCGGCATACTCTTCTCTTAAAACCGGCGGAACCTGCGTATAGCCGAGTACAGGGATTTCTTCTGTGTCCTTGTTCCCGGAATTTTGAAGTACTATGGTCTCCTGGTCTTCCCTTATATATGGAACATACTGCCTGTAACGAAAAACGCTGTTTATACTATCCCATATCCGGTTCAATATTATCGTCCCGTCAAGCCCCGGCGTGATACCGGTATCCTCACAGTACCTTATAAATGCCGCATCATCCATAACAATAACCGGAGCCCTTACCTGCCATACGCCTTCTGACTCAGATACGGAAGCGCCGGCAACCGCAGCAGGGCCTCCAAGTGCCGTAAGCTCCGGACTGACGGCATCCTTTGGCACCTGAATGAGTGCCTCTGCCTTCTGATATGCGACGGCATCACGTACTTCTGCCATCCCCTCCAGTGCCTGTGCCGGCCCGGATTGCCGGAAATCTTCAATTTTGGTATCTTTTATTGTTATCATAATATCCCAGACATCCTGATAACGCTGAAAATAAGTGTATTTGGTGTTGAGATCGGTAAGAGAGAAAAAACACAGCATCATTGTAAACCCCATAAATGACAAGGTCAGAGACAATGTGGAAGTGCGCAGCGCTTTCCTTTGCGCCTTCAGCGCATTTCCCGCCAGTTCCCCCTCTGTACCAAATAAAATTGAGAGAATTGGAGAATGCCTTTTTCTCCTCAGCCCTGTTACACCCGTTCCCCTGATTGCTTCCAACGGCGTCATCCTGCTTAATTTTCCGGCAGGAAGCCAGGCAGAGAACAGCACGGTTAAAACTGACAACAATACAGCAAGAATTAATACTAAAGGATGGTAATGGAAACCAATGGGCAATTGGCCCGGCATGCCGGCCGCAATGTACTCAATCCCTCTCTTTGCTGCAAAACTCAGCACAATTCCTATAATATTACCCGACAGTATCGGCAGTGCACAAAGCACGGCCGCTTCCTGCATCAGGCAAATCCGTATCTGTACCGGCGTAGCCCCAATGCTGGATAATATGCCGAACTGGTGTACTCTTGCATTCATTGATACCGCAAAAGAATTATGGATAATCAGAATCAGGGACAGGGAAACCAACGACAGAATCACAAGGTAAAGTGTCAGCAACAGCGGAGGTGTCTCATCCTGCGGGTCATGAATCAGGTATCTGGACAAAAGAAGTGTATGGCAGGATACCGCCTTTTCATCTAATCCCAGCCGTTTTGCGATCATTGGCATGTCCTTGTAAACAGTCCTGACATTGTGGAAATAAATATCAGCCACGATACCCTGTTCACCGGATAAAGCTTCGTTAACTACCGCTTTTTCCACATTAGCAAAATTCTCTATTGTGAGTAAGTCCCCCGCATCCGTTACTCCGGTGAGCCTGCCCTGCCAATCCCCTTCCTCCAAAACAATCTTTTCCACTTCATAAACCCATACATTATAAAACATGCTGCACAGAAAAGATAAAAACAAACTGGATATAAAAGCGGCCACCATGATGGATATACTGGATGCACGGTTGTTTCTGATAAACCCCACAGAATAATCTTTCCACATTATCTGCCACCCCGTTTCTGATCACGGATGATACGCCCATCCTCTATCGTAACGATACGGTCCGCTTCCAGCGCAATATTTTCATCATGCGTAATCAATAGTATCGTCTGCTTCAAGTTGCGGTTCGACAGCTTTAACATATCCATAATTTCCTTAGAATTTTTCCGGTCCAGATTACCGGTAGGCTCATCGGCCAAAAGCAGCGCCGGACGGTAGATTAGTGCTCTGGCAATCGCGGTCCTCTGCTGTTGTCCCCCGGATAACTGGTTTGGAAGTGCTTCCAGTTTATCAGAGAGTCCTAAGGAATTTACAACCTCATCAAAATATTCCAGGTTCGGTTTCTTTTTATCCAGTAAAAGCGGCATCAGTATATTATTTTTGACAGTGAGCGTAGGGATCAGGTTATAGAACTGATAAACCAGTCCCACCTTCCTGCGCCTGAATATGGCAGATTGCGCCGGGCTTAAAGAAGAGATATCCCTCCCCTCCACCACTACTCTTCCCTCCGTAGGTTTATCCACACTGCCGAGAATATGAAGCAGCGTAGATTTCCCGGAACCGGATGCGCCTACAATCGCAACAAACTCTCCCTTGTTGACTGCAATATTGATTTGTTCCAGAGCAACTACCCGGTTATCTCCGGACCCGTATACCTTATTTAAATTCTCACATCTTAATATTTCCACACATCTTCTCCTATCCTGTTATAATACTTAATGCAGTTTCATTATAACAGGCCAAAGTGACAGCTCAGTGACTGTAAAAGCGGATTTCAAAACATCCTCCGCCATCTGGAATATTGCTGGCCCGTATCGTGCCGTTTTGACGTTCAATAATTTCTCTTGCAAGGGAAAGGCCAATGCCGATACCATTCTTTTTAGCATTTTGGCCACAATAAAACCGTTCAAAAAGATGGGGGATATCCTCTCTTTGAAACCCCTTCCCCTCATCCCAGATGAGTATTTCCGTGTAAAGTTCATTTTGACCATAGGAGCAATGGACAGTTCCTCCAGCCGGAGAATATTCCATGCAATTTTTCAGCAGATTCATCACCGCTTCCATTGTCCAGTCTAAATCAGCCGTGATTTCCACTTCACCCGCTTCGGGGATATTCAGCGATACATCCGCTTCGGAAAATACCTCCTGCAGATTGTCGGCAGCCAGAGTAAGAACGGTGAAGACATCCACAGCCTCTTTCTCCAGGAAAAGGGTTCCGGCGTCAAGGCGCGACAGGAGCAGCAGAGACTCCTCCAAGTGTATCAGTCTTTTTATCTGCTTTTGTATTTGTGCAGGATAATTCTTATCCGGATGTGTCTCCATCATCTGGGCTGAAAGTGAAATGGCCGTTACGGGAGTTTTGAGCTGATGGGCAATATTGGACAGATTTTCCGCAAAATTTTGTTTTTCCTCCAGTGCGGACTCTCTTGTCTGATGCATCATTGTAACTGTTTTATATATCTCATCCTGCAGTTTTGAAAAACTGTCTTCCCCCGCCTCCAAGACGAGGTCCGGACTGCCGGAATTGATTTTTTCAAGCGCTTCGGCCATTGTCTGTATACGCAATTCTTCCTTCTTGCGCCAGGTTATAAAAACGGCAAGAAATAAAAAACTGCCTGCTGTAAAACCTGCCACAGCAAGCAGAAGCACATATTGATACAGGGGATTTATGAAATCAGACTGCCGGTACCCATAGGCAGTAAGTACATTTTCATATTCCGGTTCTGCATACCGGGATTTTTGGTTCTTATACGCCTTCAGAGCCGACAGTATGGACGGTTCCAGTGCCGGATCCTCCTCTATAATTGCACTGCTCACGCTGCTTATCATCTGAAACTGCCTGCGGTTATAAAATCCTGCCACGAAAACGGCGGTAAGGGAGGATGCAATCAGACCAGCCGACATAATGAGAGCAATAAATACCCCCGCATTTTTTCTGCCAATCATAAGGTATCCTCCATACGGTATCCGAAGCTCCTGACTGTTTTCAGGCATAACGGCTGATGCAGCTTCTCACGCAGGCGCTTAATTGTAACGGTAAGAGTATTATTATTCACAAAACTGCCATTACAGTCCCATACCTGTTCGAGCAGTCTTTCTCTGGTTATTGTTTTCCCCTTATTCCGCATCAGAAGCAATAGAACCTGATATTCCGGCTGACTCAGGCTAATCTCCTCTTCCCCCAAAAAAACCATCATCCCGGATTGGTCGAGCGAGATTCGATCGCAGGTGAGATATTGGCCTGATACGTTTCCTGCCCTGCGCAGCAGCGCACATATGCGGGAATACAGAATTTCCAGCTCGAATGGCTTTACTACGTAATCGTCCGCTCCCTTCCTGAATCCTGAAACAATATCATTGGAATCGCCCCGGACAGTCAAAAAGATAACCGGCAGTTCCCGCCACCTGGATCGTATCCAGCTGCACAGCATATCGCCTCGGCCATCCGGCATATTCCAGTCTACCAGTACAATGGCAGGCAAATGATTCGTAATCGCCTTCTTCGCATCTGTAATTGTTGCAAAGACCGAAACGATACAATTTTTTTCATACAGATATTCTTTCACCGCCTGCGCGATATTTTCATCATCTTCTATATAATAAACTTCAACCACGAGTGTGCTCTCCATTCCTCAAACATCTTGTGCAGACAAACCGTACCGCCGTCAGATTACTTCTCAAAATCTTTATACATTAAACTTGGCTGTATTCCCGTGTTGTTCTGGTATTTACCGCTTTTGTACAATTCATACTCGCCGTCGATATCGTGGTAATAAATCTGGCAAATCTCAACATTGGGATAGATTCTGACCGGCTGTACACAGAAAATTTCCAGAGTCCAGTAACCGGAAAATCCTATGTCCCCGAATCCGGCCGTAACATGGATGAACAGGCCCAGACGCCCGGTGGAGGAACGTCCCTCCAGCATGGGAACATAACGGCTGGTGCTGGTATATTCATTTGTCCGTCCCAGATATAATCTGTTCGGCTCCAGTAAAAGGCCATCCTCAGGAATAATGATACGCGAGACGGGATTCGGCTCTTTCATGTCTAGAACGTGATTATCATAAACCAAAAGTTCTCCAGCGAGTGACAGATTGTAACTGTTGGGATTAATTCTCTTCTCGTCAAAAGGCTCAATAATAATTTCCTTTCCCATATGCTTTTTGATCTCCTGGCCCGATAGTATCATAATTCACTCTCCCTTTCCATTTTATCTTTTATAGGGAAGTATATCATAAAATCTGATTGATTTCTATCAATTCTGAAGCTACCCGGCTTACGTCCGTTTAATAATGTCACTGTTCACATCATGCCAAAAAGCGGCATGATGTAAACAATAACACGCTTTGCGATGCACAGAAACGGCAAAAAAACGCCGTTGATTGTGGTGAAAAAGTTCACTGTTCATCGCGTCGCGCCGTGTAACTCGGAATTTTCGTGCAAAATACGCACGAAAACACCTCGCAGAACACAACCGTGTGAACAGTAACTAATAATCTTCCGGTTCTGCCTTATAATAAGTGACCGTCAGATAATTCCCTGCATGAATTGTGTCGTCTATCAGGCAGTTCATGCTCTTCAATTCGCGCACATAGGCTTCCATGCTCTTCTCCGAATGATTGTTATATCTTTCGGCCAGCTTCCAGAGCGTGTCGCCTTCTTCCAGACGTATGCTGGTATAATATTTGCTATAGCTGACCGCCGCTTCCTCCTCGGCCATGGCCTGCATCAGATTGTGGCCGAAAAAACCTGAGCTTAATATTGCAATCAGAACAAGTAAAACTAAAATCCCCTTTTTCATCCCCGTGTCCTCCTTGGTAAAACGAATCTATGTTCCAAACATTTGTTCTTTTCCGTAATTTTATTATAGTAAACGAACATGTGTTTGTCAATGGTTTTACGCAAAAAAAGCGAACAAAGGTTTGCATTTTTTTCGAACATATGTTACTATTATATCAATAGAGGAGGTACATATATGGCACAGGGTAAAATCACTGATAAACAGAGAGAAATTTTAGAATATATCAAAAAAACTATTTTAAAGAAGGGATATCCGCCGGCCGTTCGTGAAATCTGCGAAGCAGTCAGGCTTAAGTCCACTTCTTCCGTCCATTCTCACCTGGAGCAGCTTGAGAAGAACGGCTATATCCGGCGGGATCCCACCAAGCCGCGTACGATTGAGATTATTGACGACACCTTTAACCTAGCGCGCCGCGAAGTCGTCAATGTGCCGCTGCTGGGTACCGTGGCTGCCGGTGCGCCGATTCTTGCCCAGGAGAACATTGAAAATTATTTTCCGATCCCTGTGGAGATGCTTCCTAATAAAGAGATTTTTATGCTCAAAGTAAAGGGCGACAGCATGATAGATGCCGGAATTTATAATGGAGATCGTGTCATTGTAGCAAAAGCGGATACTGCAAGAAATGGCGAGATTGTCGTAGCGCTGGTGGATGACTCTGCCACAGTCAAGACATTCTATAAGGAAAAGGGCCGTTTCCGTCTGCAGCCGCAGAACGCATCCATGGATCCGATTATCCTTGATGAGGTCCAGATCCTGGGCAAGGTAATAGGATTGTTCCGGTTAATGTAACAGCCTCACCTCATTGCGCAGCGGCAGCGTATAACAGAAAGCGGAGTATTAAGAGGCGGCAGAAATTATTCTGTCTGCTTTCTCTTAAGACTCCGCTTTACAACTTCTCATTAGTTTGTTTATTACGATTTAATTTAAATTATTAAATATATGTATTATTTATTTTCCGTGACTTGGCACAAAGGTTTCAGAAGAACGGCAGAAATGCGCTTATAACGGCAAAAATCAATGCCGGAAGCATGTTGGCCACCTTAATCTTCTGATGGAACATCAGATTGACTCCCACACAGAATATCAGCATTGAACCGACTAAAGACATATTAGAGACAGCCTGGCCTGTCAGAAGAGGTTCTATGACCCGGGACAGCAGGGTGATGCCGCCCTGGAACAGCCCCAGAGGGATTACCGAAAAGATGCATCCTTTGCCGATAGACGAAACCATGACAAAGACAATAATGGCGTCGAGAACTGCCTTTGCACAGAGCATGGAGATATCACCGGTGATACCGTCCCGGATAGCTCCCACCACCGCCATGGCGCCGATACAGATGGTCAGGGACGTGCTGACAAAACCATCCACAAATTTGGTGTCACCGCCGCTGCCCGACTTGATTTTTATCCATTCCCCAAATTCTTCCGTATGTTTTTCAATATTCAGAAGCTCTCCCAAAAGCGCCCCCAATGACAGTGAGAAAATCATCATCATCGTTCCCCCTGATGCGATGCCTTTCTCCCCTACTGAAAAGATTTCCTGTAATGTGCCGCTGATGCCCAGAAATATAACGCAAAGCCCGACGGCCTGGATCAGTATATTCTGGAAACGCTCAGGCAGCCCTCTTTTTATAGTCAGTCCAAGAAGCCCGCCGCCGATTACCCCGGCGCAGTTTATAACGGTCCCTAATCCCGGCATAATATAACCTCTATTCTGCATACTTGTAAACCGATGAGAGACATGCTCTGTGAACGGTTGCTATTAAACAGCAACCTTCAGACAGCATATATTGTTACATGAAACGATAACCTGTACGCTCCGCGCACAGGCTACCGCCATCAATCCGCAGCAATCAGTTTACATAATTGTATTATGTAAACTGATTGCTGATTTAAATCTTTTTATTCTGTTTCGAGCCATAAATTATTCAAGCCATAAATTATAATTCATCGATACTTGCGATCTGTTTGCCGTCTCTCCAGATACGTTCCAGATCATAGAACAGCCTGTCTTCACGTGAAAATACATGGACAATGATATCATTATAATCCATCAATATCCAGTTGGCCGTATTATATCCTTCGATTTGACGGCATTCATGCCCTTCCTTCAGAAGCTCTTCCTCCACGCTGTCAACCATGGCCTGAACCTGGCTGGCGTTATTTCCGTTTGCTATGATAAAATAGTCTGCCAGGATCGATACATCACGGATATCAATGATTCTGATATCTTCTCCTTTTTTGTCTTCCAGTGCTTTTACGGCGATTTTTGCCATTTTGCTTGCCTGTGTCATACTGCTGTATTTCCTCCTTAAGTTCTCCCAGAGTCTCGGCAGAAGCAGCCTCTTCCAAACGGCATGCTCTAGCCGCATCATAATATTCATAAGCGATTCTGGTCATTTCATCTATATAAGCGCCGGATTCATTTAAATATTCAAGAATCCCTTTCATAATCTGGTAAAGTGCCTCGTCCAGATCGGTGAATGCCAGTCTTCTCATCTCAGTGAGCAGAGGCGCCCTGTTTCTTCTCGGTTCTATATAATCTGCAACATACAAAATCTTGTCCAGAAGTCCCATGGCCGGTTTCCCGGTAGTATGGCATGCAATAGCCTGTAAAATCTCCGGATCGGTAATCCCGTATTTATTTTCGGCCATCCAGGCTCCCAGTTTTGCATGGATGGTAGCCGGTGCATTCAGCTCATTTTCTGTCAGCTCAATCCCTTTATTCCGGCATTTTTTAATAATCTCCGACTCGTCATAACGCTTGGCACAGTCATGAAGCAGTCCGGCCAGCTCTGCTTTGTTCAAATCATATCCATAGCGCATAGCCAGTGAAATGCAGGTAAAAGAAACGCCCAGCGTATGCTCGTAACGCATCGGATTCAGTTTCTCTTTCAGGTGCCCTCGGATTCTTATAAATTCCTGGTTTTCCGCCTCATAAGCCGCCTGCTTTAAAATATTTTTTATACTTTTTTTACCGGACTTCTTCGGTTTCGGATTCGGTGTCCCGTTTGTTGATTCTGTGTTCATCATTGCCTCCCTGTCAGAAGCTGTCAGCAGTAAAGTCCATGTTGTTTTATATACCGGTACACCGCGTCGGGAATCATCCCTTTCACCGGCTCGCCGGATGCAATTCGTTCGCGGATTACGGCTGATGCCACATCCATCTCCATACAGTGGAGCCTCCGGATTTTCGCCCCGTATTTCTGTTCCAGATACCGTATCTGGGTATCCAGTGAACGCTTTTGTTCTTCGCTTTCCCGGTCTGCAGCCAGGAATGTAACGGCCTGAAGTACATACTCTGGATGGTACCATTTTTCAATATCGTGGATAGAGTCGGCGCCTACAATAAAGTAAAATTCAGTATCCTGATATTCTTCCCTGAGAAGGCGCAGCGTATCCGCGGTATAGGTATATCCCGCCGTTCTTTTTATTTCAAAATCTGAAAGGCAGAAATATGGAATCTCTTCGATTGCCGCCGACACCATGGCACAGCGGTCTTTGGAAGAAGTGATTCTGTGATCTTTCTTATGGGGCGGAGTCTTTGAAGGCATATACCAGACCGAGTCCAGTCCATACTCTTCGAAGGCCTGACGCCCGAGCATCAGATGTCCCACGTGGATTGGATCAAAGGTTCCTCCCATAATTCCGATTTGTTTCATGGCCTGTCCGGACTCCTTTCTTTACTTAGGCAGAACGATCTTCCTTTTTTTCTCATCCTTTGCCTGCTTGTAAAGTACAATCTTTTTTCCGATTACCTGGACAACCTGTGACTGTGTCCTCTCAGCCAGAACTGAAGCTATCTCATTGCCGTCGTCCATACAGTTTTTCAAAATACTCAGCTTGATTAATTCTCTCGCTTCCAACGCCTCTGCCACGGCCGTGGTCAGCTCCGGCGTTACACTGGCTTTGCCAATCTGAAAGATCGGATCGATTGTCATTGCCAGGCCTTTTAAATAGGCTCTCTGTTTACTTGTCATGAATTTCTTACTCCCGCTTTCCTCTTAAACTTCCTTCATTACATCGGCCGGTACTCTTTACCGTTATTTATAATAATCAAATTCCAGGCCATACATACGGACGGTATCGCCTTCCTCAATTCCTGCCTGCTCAAGCTCCTGTAAAATACCACTGTCCTTTAAGAATTTCTGGAAGAACTGGAAGCCCTTCTCCGAATCCAGGTTGGTGTAGCCGAGCATCTTGTCGATCTTCGGACCTTCCACCACAAATACGCCGTCTTCCGGATGCTCCACCGTATAGGGAAGATTTTCCGCCTGGAACTGGTATTCAAATTCTTTTTCGAATACAACAGGTTTTCTGTCCACGGTTTTTAACAGCTCATTGACATGGTATAAAAGCTCCTTCACTCCCTTGCCTGTGACGGCGGATATCGGGAATACCTTTATTCCCTCAGGTTCAAATTCCTCCCTGAGCCGTTCAATCGGGTCGATCTCCTCACCGGCATAGATGGCATCGGTCTTATTGGCGGCAATCACCTGCGGACGCGTCAAAAGCTCCGGATTGTATGATTCCAGTTCCGCATTGATCGCGCGGATATCCGCCACCGGATCACGTCCTTCCGTAGATGCGGCATCCACCACATGAACGAGAACCTTTGTCCTCTCAATATGCTTTAAAAAGGAATATCCAAGACCGATTCCCTGGGAAGCCCCCTCAATCAGTCCGGGGATATCCGCCATGACAAAGCCCTGTCCGTCGTTTAAATCCACCACGCCGAGATGGGGATTGAGGGTGGTAAAATGGTAATTTGCAATTTTCGGCCTTGCATTGGATACACGTGAAAGCAATGTGGATTTACCCACATTTGGAAATCCTACCAGCCCCACGTCGGCTATCACCTTTAACTCCATCTGAATCCACAGCTCCTGGGCAGGTTGTCCGGGCTGTGCATATTTCGGCACCTGCATTGTGGCAGTGGCAAAATGCATATTGCCAAGACCGCCTTTTCCGCCTTTTAAAATAACTTCGCGGCGGTTATCGCCGGACATGTCGGCAATTACCTTCCCTGATTCAAAATCCTTAATTACCGTCCCTTCCGGAACTTTGATCACCAGGTCTTTGCCGTTAGCGCCGTGGCAGCGTTTCTTTCCTCCCTGTTCTCCGTCTTCTGCAACATATTTACGGACATGACGAAAATCAGTCAGTGTATTGAGACCGTCATCCACCTCAAAAATAATATCTCCGCCTCTTCCGCCGTCCCCTCCGTCCGGGCCGCCGGCGGCTACATACAGTTCCCTGCGGAAGCTCACATGGCCGTCTCCGCCTTTTCCGGATTTTATAAATACTTTTGCACTATCGGCAAACATATATTTCTCCTTTCACCTGAGCCCAAAAAGCCCGGTATGCAATTTAACCCTGCTATGCAATTACTGCTGTAACTCTGCGCGCTACGCGCACAGGTCACCGCCTTCAATGCAAAAACAGCCCCATACATTATGGTATGGAGCTGTCTGAATTATTCGTTAATTGCTCTTGGGTAAACAGAAACCTGCTTTTTGTCTCTGCCTTTTCTTTCAAATCTAACAACGCCGTCAACCTTAGCGAATAATGTATCGTCTCCACCACGGCCTACGTTGATGCCTGGATGAATCTTTGTTCCACGCTGTCTGTACAGAATGTTGCCAGCTAATACGAACTGTCCATCGGCTCTTTTCGCTCCTAATCTCTTAGACTCGGAATCACGGCCGTTCTTTGTAGAACCAACACCTTTTTTATGAGCGAATAACTGAAGGTTCATTTTAAACATGACTTACACCTCCTTAAATCGAATTTTGATATATTCCTCTCCATATGCCTCTTCGATATTCTTAAGACCAAGAATAAGAGAGTCCATAAGAAGTTTTGATTCTTTACTGATGTCCCCGGTAAACCGGAATGTAAAATGCCCTGTCTCTTCTTCCACATTGCCGTCAAATCCGTCGTCCGTAAACTGTTCGACCGAATTCGCCATGTTGAGTACAAGCGCCGATGCGGATGCACATACAATGTCCTTTCCGTAATCATCATAGCCTGCGTGGCCTTTTAATTCTATTTTCCTGGTATTTCCCTCAGAATCTGAAAATACGTTTACTCTTATCATAATTTAATTAAGCATTGATTTTGTCAATCTTAACTTCGGTAAAGAGCTGTCTGTGACCATTTTTCTTATGGTATCCAGATTTTCTCTTATACTTGTAAACGATAACTTTCTTGCCTTTTCCTTCTTTCACTACGGTTGCGGAAACTGTAGCTCCGTTAACGGTTGGGCATCCGATCTGCATCTCTCCGTTGTTAACAGCAAGAACCTGGTCAAAAGTAACTGCTTCTCCAGCAGCTGCACCAAGCTTTTCAACTTTGATTACATCGCCCTCGGCAACTTTGTACTGCTTACCACCTGTTGCAATAATCGCGTACATATGGCACCTCCTATTATCATTACTCGCCAGCTTCGGCGGCTTTACGCACTTATAGCCTCGCTGTGCGGCACACTAGAAAATAATAGCATTCTTTTAAGAAGTTGTCAACATTTTTTTCAGCAATATGTTATGCAGGTGAGGACGCCGCCGGGACGGCCAGCGTTCGGGGTGGTGGTGTGTGTGTATGAGTCTTTCGTCCCGGGGGGAGGATTGCCGTGGTTTGGGGCTGCGGGCGAAGATAAAGTCTGCGGAGCACACTCCCTACCTCAGTTAAATCTCCATATATTTCAGTAACAGAGACCTGTCTGAACTGTTACAGCGGCTGTTTTCGCAGCAGTTCATCCTTCTTTTGAATTCTGCAATATAAGAGAAAGGCGGCCGCCGCTCCTGCTGTTTCAGCCACTATAAAAGATACCCAGATTCCGGTCAGACCGAACGGCCCGTGGAGGAACCAGGCAAGGGGAAGGGTGATCACAAACTGGCGGAGCAGGAACACAATCAGGGAATCAATCCCATTTCCCATGGCCTGAAACATCGTCGGCAGAATAAACCCGATCGATGCCGGCAGGAAGCTGACCGCAATAATACGCAGCGCCGGAATGCCGATTTCCAGCATCTCGCTGCTTGCGTGAAACAGGGACAAAAGATATCCCGCGGCCCCCTCAAACAGCAAAAAGCCAATTACCATAATCAGGAAACAGATTCCGATACTGTATTTGAGGCACTCTAAGAGACGTTTCCTGGAACGCGCCCCATAGTTATACCCCATGATCGGCATGGCCCCCTGAGAAAGGCCGCTGGCCGGCATGAAGACAAATGTCTGAAGCTTATAGTAAATGCCGAACAGGGAGACTGCCGTATTGGAAAACCGGATCAGGATGGCATTCAGTCCCATCACGAGCAGACTGCCTAGAGCATTCATACAGGCATTGGGAACGGCAACCGTAAGAATCTGCCGGATAATCGCTCCCTGAAAGTGAAAACCTTTTAAACGAAGCTTTACATCATGCTGAAAAGCCACCAGCACGAAAAATGAAAGACCCATGGACGTCATCTGGCCGATTACAGTCGCCACGGCTGCTCCCGTCACGCCCATGACCGGTAAGCCAAAATAACCGAAAATCAAGATAGGATCCAGGATTATATTCAGTATGGCTCCAATAGCCTGCAGCGCCATCGGGAATATCATCTTGCCGGTTGCCTGAAAAATTTTTTCGATACAAATATGAATGAACGGTCCAAAGCAGAAGCCGACACAGATGCGTGCATAAATCAGCCCGTCTGCCAGAATCGCTCCGTCATCCGTAAACATCCTGAAAAACGGTTCGATACAGAATGCTCCGGCCGTTACAAAGAGTAAGGAGGCTGTGAGAGCAAGCAGAAGTCCGTGGATTACCGCACTGTCCGCTTCCTCCTGCCGCTGCTCCCCCAATTTCCTGGCAATATAGGAATTCACGCCGACTCCGATGCCGACGGAACATGCAACTATCAGCGTTTGCAGGGGAAAAGCGAGTGAAACCGCCGTCAGCGCATTTTCACTGTACCTGGCTACAAACATGCTGTCCACAATATTGTAGAGTGACTGAATCAGCATGGACAGCATCGGCGGGAACGCCATGGACAGAAGCAGAGGAAGCATCGTCCTGGTTCCCATTTTATTTTCCTTCATCGGTTCCTTTTTTTCAAGTTCCGTTAATTCTGTCGTTTCCATTGTTTACCTCCAGTCGTCGGCCTCAAAAAAACAGCCCTCTCCCTGCTTTGGTAACATAAAAGCAGTAAAGATGGGCTGTAAATTTCAGCACTTTTCAATTCACGCTTTAATCAGCGCTTTAATGATTCCTTCTAATTCGGTACACCGTTTGGCTTTACTCCGCGCCCATAAACCTCATGCAGCGGTTTTCTGACCTTTTTCCTGGTAATCTCGACGAGTCCCAGCTTTGTCATATCCACCAGAACCGTTTTAACCGGATCCTTTTTTAATTCCCCCTCCAGTGCGGTCAGAAGCTGTTGTTTATGTTCCTCCCTGGCCATATCTATGAAATCAACGATGATAATGCCGGACAGGTTTCGCAGACAGAGCTGGCGGGCCGTCTCGGCGGCTGCCTCCAAGTTGATTTTCAGTATCGTATCCTCGGCATTCTTTTTGCCGGAATATTTTCCTGTGTTAACGTCGACGACAGTCAGGGCCTCCGTCGGCTCTATGACAAGATAACCTCCCGATTTCAGCCAGACCCTCCGTTCCAGCGCTTCCTCCAGTGCTGCTTCCAGCTTGTAAAGCTTAATAAGGGGAAGAAGGGGATCCTGGTAAAATTGCAGTTTTTCCAGGTCGGCCTTCTGGTTCTTATCCAGGTACCGTCTCATTTCTTCATAGCAGATCTTATCGTCTGTTATCACGGACTGGAGACTGGCGGCATAGGTGTCCCGAAGGCTCAGGATAAACGAAGGCTCCGCTCCCTCAAGAAGCGTAAAACAGGTTCTGTTTTCCGCCTTGGCCAAAAGCTCATCCATCCTCTGTTTCAGGGCCAGCACCTCCTCGCCGATTACCTCTTTTGTGGTCTCCTTCGCGTTGGTTCTCACAATAACCCCAAAGCCGTTGCGGCCTGTCTCTTCTTTCAGGGCCAGGAGATACTCTTTTACTTCTTCCTTCCAGACAGGGTCCGTTATCTTAGCAGAAAATCCGATTTGCGTCTTTCCAAGCGTTACTACCGAGTATTTCCCGGTAAAGTTCAGATTGCTGCTGAGTACGGGATCCTTTGTCTTTACAGCATCCCTGATTACCTGGACAATTATCTCATCGCCCTGTTTCAGGACCCGGCCCTCCTGTGCCCCTGCGGCAGCCAGAGGGCTGGTGAATCGATGCTCCCTGTTCTCAGAGAGACTGTAGTATCCTGTTTTTCCTCCTCCGAGATCGATAAAAGCTGCATTTATATTTTTTACTATATTTTTTACTTTTCCAATATATATGTTTCCCAGAAGGCTGCCGCTCTCCTCCGGTTCCAGGCTCAGGGAACGGCATCTGCTGTCTGACATTAGCGCCGACAGGATTCTTCCGCGCCACCTTGTAACAATCAGTTTATTCAATGTCTGCTCCATATTCTTCCAGTGGGACAAATTTGTGGCTGCCGCCCGGGGCGCCGCCGTCACTTTCATCGGACGCATCGTTGCCCTCGTCGGCATAAACCTCTTCACGCTGGATCTGGAACGCGAAAGCAGGATATTCCATTCCGATGGACTCATAGTAGGCGCCGACAACCTGTTCCGGCTTTACATTGGCCGTGCTTCCCGAGGAAACTTTCATAAAAATCCCGGTATTATCATCCGTAAGCCGGACCTCATAGATGCAGGGACGCAAATCCATCGCCTTTTGTCCCTTTTTTGTCTTTTTTACAATCTCAATTTTATCGCTGTGGCAAAATGCCAGCAGATTTTTCATAAACCGGGGGACATCCTCCGGCTCATATCCTTCTCTGAACCACATCGTATAGTCGGCAGCCGCCACCTGTGACATCGCATTTTTCACGGAATCGTCCAGCTTTCTGTAGCTGAGTACACAGAATCCCTCCGCATTTTCCCTGTTGATCTGTTCAATCATCGTTTTGGAATCCTTTGTGGAATTCACTTCAATGTCCACATACTCGCCGTTGCTTAAAATACCGACTCCCAGCGGTGATGCAAAGGACATAATCTGATGGGGGCTGAACCCCTCACTGTAACGGATATCCACGTCCGCTCTGCGCATCACCTTCTGGAAGTAACGCATGATATCAAGATGCCCGATAAATTTGAGCGGGCCCTGCTTACTAAACTTCATTCTTATTTTCATAGCAGACCCCTCCTTTATATTTTGCCACACCGCAGCCGGAACATTTTGCACGGCAGTTCAGCGTCACCGATTCATTTACCGCATTGTTCCATTCGCGTTTTAAGAATTCCTTCGTCACGCCGGTATCGATAAAATCCCAGGGGAATATCTCGTCCAGGCTGCGTTCTCTCACCGTATAAAAATCGATATCCACACCGCAGGTTTCGAAGGCCTGCATCCAAGTTTCATTATGAAAGTGTTCAGACCATGAGTCGTAGAGCGCTCCGTTTTTATAAGCCTCCTCGATCACTGCCGCCACCTTCCTGTCACCGCGGGCCAAAACGCCCTCCAGCACCGTCAGATCCGCTTCATGCCAGTTGTAACGCAGACTCTTGCGGTTCAGCATCTCTTTCATCCTGGAATTGACAATGTGGGCCCGCTCCAGAAATTCTTCTTTGGTACACATTCTGGCCCACTGGAACGGCGTAAACGGCTTCGGTACAAAGAATGAGGTGCTGGCGGTAACCTGTACTTTTCCGGAACGCTCTTCCTTTGGAATATTATAGTACTCTTCGGCCACCTTCTCGGACAGCTCGGCAATCCCCCGCATATCCTCCGGCGTCTCGGTGGGAAGCCCCAGCATGAAATAGAGTTTTACCCGGTTCCAGCCGCCTCTGAACGCCTCGGCCGAACCGTTCAGGATGTCCTCCTCGGTCAGTCCCTTGTTGATAACGTTCCGAAGGCGCTGGGAACCTGCCTCCGGCGCAAAAGTCAGGCTGCTTTTTTTAACATCCTGTACCTTGCTCATTACATCTAAAGAAAATGCATCGATTCGAAGAGAGGGAAGGGATACGTTGATTCCTTTTCCGTCAAACTCCTCTATCAGGAAGGATACAAGTCCCTCCAGCTGTGTATGATCGCTCGAGCTTAAGGAGCTGAGTGAAATTTCCTCATGCCCGGTGCTCTTTAACATCTTATAAGCAAGAGCTTTAAGCTCTTCAAGGCTCCTCTCCCTCACAGGGCGGTATACCATACCGGCCTGGCAGAAACGGCAGCCGCGGATGCAGCCACGCATAATTTCCAGCACAACACGGTCCTGTGTTACCTTAATAAACGGCACAACCGGTTTTTCCGGATAATAGGTTGCGTCCATATCCATCACAAGCTGTTTTGACACCTTATCAGGCGCATGAGGATTGACGGGAACCATCTGGTCTATGGTTCCATCTTCTTTATACCAGACATCATAGAAGGAAGGAACATAGATGCCGGGAATCTCAGCCGCCATTTCCAGGAAGTCCTTCCTGCTTCCGCCATTTCTCTTATTCTCTTTGTAACGGTCCAGCAGGTCGAAATACACGACTTCGCCCTCACCGAGATAGAACAAATCAAAAAACGGCGCGATCGGTTCCGGATTGTAGCTGCATGGGCCGCCGCCGATTACAATGGGATCTTCCCCGGTTCTGTCTTCTGCATGAAGCGGAATATGGGACAGGTCAAGAATCTGCAGAATATTGGTATAGCACATTTCATACTGGAGCGTGATGCCTAAAAAATCGAAATCCTTTACCGGATCCTGGCTTTCCACAGCGAAAAGCGGAATGTTTTTCTCCCTCATCAACTTGTCTAAATCGGTCCACGGAGAGTAAACACGCTCACAATATACATCATCCCGTCTGTTAAACATATCATAGAGGATCTGGATGCCGAGATGGGACATCCCTATCTCATAAACATCGGGGAAACACATGGCAAAGCGGATATCCACTTTTTTAGGGTCCTTATTTACCATGTTTACCTCGCCTCCGATATAGCGGGCGGGCTGCTGGATACTTAGTAAAATTTCATCGTTTAAAGCTAGTTTTTTCATTATTTTTCCTTATTTATTGTGCTGATGCACAGTATTTTAAATCGATTGTATAGGCCAATTTGTATCGAAAGGAGCTTCTATTTGCGTCTTTATCTTATCCCAACTGAGAATCACGGGATAATACAATATGCCACAACGCATAATTATAAGGCATTTCCCGGTATTAAGCAATACTATTCGGCAGTTGTCGGAACACAAAATCAATTTGCATTAATTATTTGTTTCTCCGTTTAACTCTCCAACAACCTGGAAGTTATAATTGTTTGAAATAAGATTTTAATTCTGATTTACAGTTGTCGTCCAGTTGTTTAATTTCAATGCCACGGATAGCACTTTCTAAATGATAAAGAATGACAACACAAGTGTTTGGATATTGCTCCTTGAGTCGAAAAACAGCTTGCCTGCTACCAATTTCAATTAATTCTTCGGCTGAATGAACACCAACTGAATGAAGTTTCTTTTCCATTGTCTTCCCTAATCCTAAAGCTGTAACTGCCGCCATGTCTTTCTCCTTTTCGTTAGCTTATGTTAATTGTTAAATTTCCAATTCATGCTCTAAACAACTTCACACACAACCGGAACAGGAATCGGGGCGGAGTGAAAATCAATCAGATAGCCGTCTGCAATTTTTTTAATTTCCTCCATATTGTGTTCTGAATATTTCTCAAAGACCCCGTAGACAATCATCCCGGCCTGCTTTGCACTTCTGACCGCGGGCAGAACATCATCAAAGACAAGGCACTGCTCCGGCGGCACGCCCAACCGTTCTGCGCAATGTACAAATATGTCAGGATATTCCTTCCCGCGTGCCATATCATCTGTTGAACAGAGAACATCAAACAGGTCATAAATCCCATTCTTTTTCAGACAAGGCTCATATAGCTTTTGGGGAAGCCCGGTTGCGACAGCCAATTTTATGCCTGCATTTTTCAACTGCCGGAGATAATCCCCAGTAAACGGGGACAGCGCTACATTGTGCGCGTATTCATAGGCGGCCATTTCGTTCTATTCACGAATGATCGCATCCACTCTTTCAGACAGATGGAATAAAGCGATTGTATATTCCGCTGCCTCTATAAAGCTGCGGGCGCAAATTTCCGTGACATAGCCGCTGGGCACGGGTAACCCGCACTTTTTCATAAAAGCGATATCAATGCTTTCCCACACGTCCATAAAGTCAAGAAGTGTGCCGTCCAAATCAAATACTGCTGCGCGGAAATTCATCAGCTGCCAAAAGATTGTTTTGAGTTCACGCATGGTCTTGTGTAATTTGCTTAGTCCCATACAATCTCTAAACAATTAAAATTCTCCGGAATGAATGGCATGCATGAATAAATGTCCAATTCTGTCGGACTTATTTCAATTACACCGTCAGAACATAGCCATTTAAAATTAACCATTTTTTCTAATTCAGACGGCTGCATGTTCGTACCTATTACGATTGAGTCTCCCGCAAGAGTTAATACCTCCTTCTCTCCGCCCTCTTCAATTTGAGTATCATCATGCAAAGCAACACGAACCCATACTATATTTGACATTAACTCAATTTCCCGCATACTATCCCATATTTCAGCAAGCGTAGAGCGACCTTCTTCCTTTTCCACCGCTTCATGAGACCATGCCGAAATATAAAGATGCAGCTCTTCAGCCATCGCTTGCCATGCCTCTGTAGTTCTTTCATGGCAATCACCTTTCTTAATTATATGCGTCTGGCATATAAATCAAATTTGACATGCCATTCACCGTCCTCTGTTACCGTAACATCCTGCCAGTGAAACCAATCGTCCTCAATTTTGGCAAAGACCCATTTTCTCCGTTCGTCCTCTATGTTTGTAAGAACGATAATTACGTCCTGTTTTCTCGCTTCAAACCGCATGATTCTTCCTGTATAGCAATAAGCCGCATCCCAGGCGTGTGTGTCCGGGTTGTAGACTCGAAGGGTCGTTCCGTATTCAAAGCCGGGCAAAATGATCACATCCTGTACCGCCATTCCCTCAAGGACCCATGAAAAATGCCATTCGCCTTTGAGTACCTGGGAAGTGCTGTTGTCAACATAGTCAATGTTCCAGCTGCCGATCAGCTTCCCGAAAAAATCAAATTCCTCGGGTAACACTTCATTTTTTGTACCGCTTGTGAGTGCCTTATAAAAACGCTCCATATGTAAATCCTCCTGCCTCTGTAAACTCTATTCCGGACTAACCGGTACTTCTCCATAAACTGCCGCAAACTATAATCGCCCGATTCGCCTGATTTGCCCGTTACAGGTAATTCTCAATTCTGCACTGCTCATGCAGGGTATCGCCCAACAGTGTAATTGCCTGATGGGGACAATGACAGATGCAGCGATAACACATGGTGCAGCGGTTATGGTGTACTGCCATTTGATTTTCAACTGACAAATTACCCATTGGACACAGCTTTATACATACGCCGCAGCCTACGCATTTTTCAGAACTGATTTTCAGTTTATCGGAATAATGCTTTGTTTTGTGAGAAAACCACAGTCTCTGCCCAAATAATCCCGCCATGTGGGATAGAAATGAAAGCCCCTCCCGCGGGGCCTGGCCGCTTTTGAATGCCTGTGCCGCTTTTTTTATCTTTTCTTCAGCCTGCTTCACAAGGATGCGATTCTCTTCTTTCGTTTTTTTCAGCAGTTTTTCATCGCCAATGCAATCAGGCATTTTAAGATGTAAGCCGCCAACGATTTCAGCGCCATATTTTTTCAACAGTCTTGCTGCGCAGCCCGTACCATCGCCGCTGAATAACCCCATGGTCGAAAGAATAAAGACTTTTTTCCCTGAAAAGACAATCCGGTTGTTTTCCAAAAAATCCCTCATTATTTTAGGAAGATTGCTAAAATATACGGGGTATGCCAGAACGATGAAATCCGATTGTACCATAGCTTGTACCGCCGATGGATGTTCGATACTGATACAGTCCGCATCTGTATCCAAGCCATGAACAAATTTCTCGATACAATATCCGGTATTTCCTGTGCCGCTAAAATAAACTCCTACCATCTCAAAATGCTCCTCCTACCGCTTCGCATTTCGCTAACTTCTTTATATCTTCCTTTACAAATAAGCGCACTCCAGTTCGATTCGTCGAACAACTCCCCGGCTGCTGTTCAAGTCAAGGGTTTTACATAAATCTCTTTTTCCGTGTCAAGCACAAAACCGCAGGACAGCAGCAGGCCGCAGGAAGCCTTATTTTCCGGCTCCGGCTGCACCACAATCCTTTTGGCGTCAGGGTGAAGGGCGATCCTGTCTGTCAATTGCGCCACAATCATTTTGCCAAAGCCTTTGCCAAGACAGTCGGTTTCCCCAATCATGTAGTCAATGCTGTAAGACCCGCCCAGCGCCGTGTAGCCCTCCCAGAGCTCTTCGCTGTCCTTGCAGGCGTAATATTGACAAAAGCCAATGGGCTTTCCTGCATGCTCCACAATGAAGTGGTGAATCCAGCAAAACGCGCCGTCCTGCTTCTCGACCTCATCGATCCAATCCAGCGGGTCGTGATACCACCTGGCGACGTGCGGCGTATACAGCCATTTCCTGAAAACCGGCAAATCCGTCTGTTCCATTTTTCTAAGTTGAATCATTTCGTTTTCCAGCCTTTCTTCTTTTTCAGAGCCACGGTGCAATCATGGTTCCCGCGTATATTACGAATGCGCCTTCATCCGGATCAAAATATATCCATGTGCCAAGCAAAAACTGGACGGCGGCCATTATAGGCTGACTCCACATTACTTTGATGTGTTCTCCTGCAAAAAAAACTAAAATTAAACTGAAATTACACGATCGCGTATCCTGCTGTTGCCAGCACACGGATGGCCCGTTCAAAATCCTCAGCCTTGACAAGTATGTAATCCGTATTGAATGTAGAAACAGCAAAGATACCGATCTGATTCTCCGCGAGGATACCAGACAACTTTGACAGAATGCCGACGAGGGAAAAATCCAGCACACCCTGGATGCGAATCCCCCGCCATCCATCCTCACGATCCGTAGTGCTTAAAGGAGTGTCCTCTGTCCTGCAAACAAGTGACAGTTCCTCGTCCGTTTTGCCGATAAAGTAAAATTCGGCGGCCAGGTCGATATTTTTTGTCTGCCACCTTGCATACTGTCAGATGATAGGGTAGTTTTTTTAATTCCATATTAATATCCTCCATAGTGATTTGTCAATTGAAAAAGATATTTCAACAATATCTCCCAGCTTCTTTCTTTTCGCCGTTTGTCTTGCTACCACATTCAATAATTTCACGCTATAACAACTGATCATCCTATAAACCGGTAAGCGCAGACTATTCATACCAGATTACCGCCAGGTGTACCCCTCAAGCCATCCGGCTGAACATTGACGCCGAAATCACCTGCCAAAGTCATTAAAACAGCCTTTTCCCGTCTGAAATATCGATACCAAGTTCTTTTGCCATACCGGTCTGCTTATATGGATTGATTTTTTCCACAATGCCGTCATGCCGGAAAAGAGAGCCTGTGTTCTTAAACCAGAACGTCACCCCCGCACTCACGCATTGCTCCCGGATGTTCAGCACCCACTCATAATCGCACTCACGCGCTGCCCGCCCTGTTTCGCCGCCAACGGTAACGTGAGCCATACCATGAAGATAGGGGGTGAGGTCGATTGCTTCCAGAAGCGGAGCGCAGGCAATGAAACGGCGCTTCATCGGATAAGATAAAAACAGGGGGAGCCGGGTATCAGCCAGCGCCTGGTTTTCCACCGTGCAGCCTATGTTCACATTGTCGTAGCCCTCGCCCCAGTCGGAGGGAAGGGATACCGGAAATCGGTCAATCCGCTTGCTTAGAATCAAAAAATCAATGTCCGTCCGTTCCCGGATCATGGCCCAGACTTCTCCCCGCCATTCATCCGCTTCGGGCAGGAAAAAGTCGGTGGCAAAGCAGGTGGCGAGGATCTTATCCCCCTTGATATTGTATTCGCCCTTTTTGTTTCTCCTGACAGGCCATTCGAATTTATCCATTTTCAAGATTGTATTCTGGCCGTATCGTTTTGCATACGGCCCGTAAAAGTAACAGTTTGCGCAGCCGTCACTTATTTGGTAACAGCCAGTCCACGGCTCCCAGTTCATAGGCAGCCTCCTTTCATGTTTTTTCTTCTTTTTCAGTTTTTAGTGTTTCATAAATGTTCCATACTGAATGGGGGCCGCGCTTGTATCCGGCGATGTATTGTCGCTGATCGTCCATTCCCCGGTTTCCGTGTCCTGGGTCAAATAAAAATACTGCTGCGTGTGGCCGTCGTCCATAAAGGTCTTTGTGTGGTCGTACTCCACATAATAGCTCGCCCATACGACAACAAAGTGTTCCGCAAGGTACTCGTCCGTCCAGCCACGCGCCTGGGCAAGCTCGCTACCGGTATACATGGCAATGACACGTGCTGTTTCATCTTCATCCACCTTTATTTCATCGATACGCACACTGATCGTATATTCCTTCCCGGCCTGGCCTTCAATCGCGCTTTGGACGGTTTGCACCGGGTCGCGAGACGGCTTTTGCAGCCACGGATCGAACCAGCCTAACTGGTAAGCGGCAAATCCGCAAAGGGGCAGCAGCGCGGCAATCACCGCGACGAGGGTCTGCATCCGTTTCATGCTTCTGGAGCTTTTCGTTATATTTATAAAACTTCTCTCCTTTGCTTCAACAATGTATTTATCATCAATCGTTTCTAGTGCATCAAGAATGTGACTTGCGTTCATACCACTCCCTCCTTTTTTAAGAAGGAACACATTCCGAAAGCTCGTCAAGGGCAAGGGACACTTCGCCGCCGCCACGCTTGTCCCGGTGGATATCCCGCCATTTCTTCAGAGATACGCGCCGGGTAGCCCAATATAAATCAACAATTCGGTTATCCTTCATCTCTTCACCTCCGCATTATTTCCGGGAAACTTGACATTTACCAAAAAAGCAGCAGAAACCATGCCGGGCTTCTGCTGCTTACTGTTATTTCATTGTCAGCCATAAAGCAGGCCGCACGCCGCCTCTGTTATCACCGGTCGCAGGATGGAAAAAGGAAGAAATATTGCAAAGGAAAATATTGTTACCCTGGATACCTATGTTGCCATCGCCATGAATATATACGGCTTTTAAATTATTGCGCCCGGGTGAGCGAAGCCAGCACCACCATCTATGACCTTTAAATGCTGCTGTCCGATTACCGTTGTATGGCGGATCGTCCTTTATTATATATTCTTTCATCTTTTATCTCCAATAAATCAAACCTCATGTCAGACTCTGGGGACTGCCCTGCCTGCTGCCATTGTATACTTTATTTGGCGCAGCATGTCTTACTCAACGATAACCTGCACGCTCCGCTTACAGGTCACCGTCATCAATAAAAGCATGGCTCAAAATATAAAACTCTTCCTGACTCGGTTGATGTTTCTTTTCCATTTTCTCTAATGTATCGTCATACTTCCGGGCTTCTTCCTCGGAAATTGCCATAACAGGGCTGTCATAATAGAACCATTTTCTGCCGTCTAACCGATTGGGTGCCAATTCCTTCACCATCATGGCAGCCGGATATCTCCCATCTTCCATGCTGACATTCAATTTCTTACAGCTTTTAAAGCCATGGCCCACATAGTTCATCGGACTTCCCAGGATAACAATTACATCATATCCAAGCAGCACGGCCTGTTCAAAGGAATGCTCGATAAGCATCTTTCCATAACCCATTCTCTGATATTCAGGCGTAATGCTGACCGGACCAAAGGTTAAGATTTCTTTTTCTGTCCCGGCTACATCAACCAGCCGGGCTTTTGTATACATTATATTACCAATCACCTGATCGTCCAGTTCGATTACAAAATCCAGTTCTGGTATGAAATCCTCATGTCCGCGCATGGTGTGAACCAGATAATGCTCTACACACCCCGGAACATAGAGATTATAAAAGGCCTTCCTCGTAATTTCTTCTACAGCCTTGTAATCGCTTTCTTTTTCATTTCTAATCTTTATCATTTCAACCTCTCATTTTACAGCAGGTAGTTATTTTCCCGATTTGCAACTTGCAAAGTAACTAATTTATATGTTGCATATCCACCAATAACCAAAGGCTCCATTTTACAAAGTTCTTCTGCTTCTTCACGGCTATCTGTTTTCAGAATATACATACCTGCCATTCCTGGATAGCCTTTAAACACACCACAGATTTCCAGTTTTCCTTCATCGTCCAGCTTTCTTATATTTTCAACATGTTCTGTAACTGTCTTCTTTGTTAATTTATTATAGGTCTTGCTTTTCTCAGCATCACATACATCAACTTTTCCATTCTAATCTCCATTCCGCACGCCTTCAGGCCCATCACAAAATAGTGGCTCTATAAGACGTATGCTCTTCATTTTAAGACTGCCGGTATTTCATCTCATACATCTTTCTGTCTGCCTACCGAAGTAAATGTTCAATCTCCGACTGTTCATCCGGATACCTCGAAAAACCGCAGATGACGCCCGGATACAATGTAATGCCCGATACCAGATAGGGCCTGGCAATATCCGCAGGATGGTCCATCCCCCGTACACCAGCAGGATAAACAGCACATCGATTAGCACCGCCGCAATACTTTCCAACATAATATTTTTACATGAACCTCCCTGTTTTCGGCATCATTTTAAAAAACCACGTTCCATTGGGAACCGATATGCTGCCTTCAATCGATCTCGACATATCGTCTTCTGTATTGGCGGATAAGATTTGAATTTAATCTTCTGGCGTTATCTTATATATCTGATAGGCATAACCCCGGTTTGACAGATTTTTAAGTTCTGCTCTGTTAAAGATTTCCGGTACATTCAGAACGGCCACGCTGAAGCCCCAAAAAGTATGTTCCCGCCATTCATTGTCTAAATAAATCGGTTTTCTGGCCACCAGCCCAAGACCTCCCTGGGAAAGCCCATATGGGCCTGACAGCGTCATCTTTCCGGTGTCTCTGGCATATTCAGCCTCCGCCCTTCTCTCCGGGTGGTATACAGGATGTTTACATCAATGGGCTTTGCGATATGGGCATCCATCCCCGCTTCCATAGCCGTTTTGAGGTCCAGCTCAAATGCGTTGGCAGCCATGGCGATGATGGGAATGACTTTGGCATCGGCCCTGCAGTCCGCACGGATGGTCCGGGCAGCCTCATATCCGTCCATCTCCGGCATCTGGATATCCATCAGGATGGCATCGTAAGTTCCCGGAGCCGCGGCAAAGAACGCTTCGACAGCCAGGGCCCATTGCTTTCCACCTCAGTTATTATACCGCACATACGCAGGATTTTGCAAATAATTTCAGCGTTGATTTCATTGTCCTCCGCTATCAGGATACGTCGCCCTGTGAAAAGTCCTTTCCCCGCTGTCTCCGGCAGCTGTGGCTCCCGCAAGGGCCTCCATTCGCCGGACGCCACGACTTCTCCTCTCATCTCGACAAAAACACTTCGTTCCCCTGGAAGAACCCGTCCAGTACGAAAGCGCCATTCTGGTGAAAGAAAACCACAGGGCGCTTCTGGTCCATGCTTCTAAGCCTTTTACAATCTTCGAAATTTCCCAGCCTGAGATTGTAGCGCTTTACAGGGAATATCTGCTCCGTCTGGCGGAAAAGCAGGGATATACCGAGATACACCGCAAGCGGATTAAGTCGAAGATCCGGGAACTGATACGGGAACTTTCCGATGACTAAATATATAACCGCAAAAAATAACCGCCGGAAACGGTAACCTGCACGCTCCGCGCACAGGTTACCGCTGTCTACAAGAAAGAATCCCGCTCGCGATATTCTCCGCGGAGCGGTTTTTATTTAACAGGAGAACTTTCCTGTTAAATCAGCACCACCGGCTTAGCCGGTGGTTTGCTCTGCCCTATAAGGGCTTGTTACCGGCACTGAGGTCTAAAGACCTATCGAATAGTTCGCCAGCCGCAACATCATTTACCTAGTGAGCCC
>Ga0129317_1000314_pt1 | contig 55389 bp, 51 predicted proteins | sample Cm1ome_FD_94430 | JGI IMG/M metagenome (GOLD analysis project Ga0129317, IMG submission 94430) | Eastern black-and-white colobus group fecal microbial communities from Wisconsin, USA - Cm1105 metagenome | ecosystem: Host-associated > Mammals > Digestive system > Large intestine > Fecal | place... | reverse complement strand
TGCAGGTTCTTAGGGCAGAGCCCTAAGCCCTCGGAGAGCTTTCAGCTGTCAATATCTGCAGTTTTCAAGGTTCATTTGAGCCTGTTTTTTAGGCTCAGTTTTTTCATACATCACTTGACACTACCAATTTTGAAGCACAGGGCGGCGGTTGGCTTCACGGGCCGCCCGAGTGGGTGTGATTATGGGTTCATACCGCGACCTACATTGCGGTCACAATATGTTCTTTTCTTGATCGGACTGGGCTTGGGACACGTTTCCTGCAAGCAGGCGCTGAATAGAGAGCAGCAGTTCAAGCTCGCTGTTAAAGCGATAGGTCCTTCCCAGGTATGCGATGGTTCCCTGCCAGGTGTACGCCTCCTGTCCCTCGATGGTAACGACAAACGTGTCCCGCATCATCCTCACTCCATTCTGTTGCCGCACTCCAGGCAGAACTTCACGCCGGGCGCCACCTCAGTCCCGCAGCCGGGACAGACTTTTTTCTCCGGTTCGGCGGGAACAGACGCCTCCAGCTTTGCCCCACACTCGCAGCAGAACTTGGTTCCGGGGGTGTTGGCCGCGCCGCAGATGAGGCAGACCGGCCCGGCAGGAGCGGCGGAGGCATCCAGCTTGCTTCCGCATCCGCAGCAAAACTTAGTGCCGTCAGGGTTGGCCGCGCCGCAGCTTGGACAGGTGATTTCCTCCGGTTCCTGCCCCACAGCCTGTGCGGGGGCGCTTTCCGCCGCAGCTCTGGCCGCTTCGTTTTCCGCTTTGATGCGGTCAATCTCCGCCTGGGCCGCCGCCGCAGCTTCATAGTGGCCCTTGGCGGCCTGGCAAGCCTCCTGCACCTCCGGCGCCACCTCGCCGCCCTGGGCGAAACGCTCATAATAGAACGCCCCGATTTTCTTCAGCTCCTCGCCGGCGGCCTCATGTTCCGTCTTGATTTTGCTGTTCAGCTTGGTGGTTTCAATCGCGTCGCCCGTTTTATCCCCGATGTTCTTTGCCATGTCGCTGAGTTTGTCAAAAAACGCCATACTATGGTCCCTCCTTCTTTTTATGTTGCTTTTTGCCTGTTCCTACTTTTCTTCTACGGCGGCCGCGCTCTCAAACACGACCTCCTGGAGAGGCTTGCCGCACCGGACGCAGTAATCGTTCCCGGTGGGGACGGGGCAGCCGCAGTGGGGGCAGTATCGGGGCCTGGTTTTATAGGAGGCGCACTGGATGCATTTCATCTCGTCAATGTTGTACGCCTCGTCCCTGATCCACTTCCCGCACTCGGAACAGCCGTTGAAGTGGAACCGTGCCTCTTTCCAGGCCAGCGCCAGTTCCTCCTCCGGCGTATCCGCCCGGATCGGCCCTGTGGTGTAGACCGGTGTGCCGGACACCTCGCAGTAGAAGCAGTAGCGCCGGCCAAAAGGAGTGCAGCTCACAATCTGGAACTTGCTGGTGGCATGCAGTTTATTAGACATCAATCTCCCTCCTGTTCCCGCTCCCTTTGTTGTTTCACCTCAGCAAGGAAGTCGAGGACCCTTTTCAACTCCTCCACATCCATGGCCTCGATCTGTTCCATAACGATTTTCTTTACTTCCTTTATCTCTTTTTTCATGGGAGCCACCTCCAATATGAATTGGTTATATTGCCTTCTGCCGCCAAGTAAAAGTCCGGGCTGTCCGACAGACAAGACGGCGATCATATCAAACAAGATTTTGAAACAAGGTTTTTGAGGACCAGCTTTCAGGCTTTGTCACTCTCTTTTCACCTCCATTGTAGGGTAGATCAACGGAAATGTCCCTATACTTTTTTGATTTTTTTCGCAAAAAGTATAGGTTACGGCAAAGAAATTTTCAAAAAAGTATAGGAAAAAGTATAGGTCGGAAAGAAAAATCTTGTTTGAAACAAGATTTTGTGCTATACTGAGGCCGAACACCAATCGACACGCCTCCCCTCTTTGCTGGAAAGCAAAAAGGGGATTTTGAACAGGAGGAAACGATTATGAAGAAGCATTGGAAACGGTTGTGTGCCGCGGCCCTCGCCATGACCCTGACCCTCGCCGGATGCGCGGGTGGGGAAAAATCCCCGCTGAACCCGAAGGAGCCGGTGACGCTGACCATGTGGCACAACTTCGGCGGCACCATGCAGGAAACCATGGATGAGCTGATCGACGAGTTCAACTCCACCGTGGGCCGGGAGCAGGGCATCGTCATCAACGTGACGGCCATCAGCTCCAGCGCCGAGCTACAAAAGACCCTCGCCATGATTGCGGCGGGCGATCCCGGCGCCCCAGAGATGCCCAACATCACCACCAGCTACCCCAAGACGGCCATCCTGTTCCAGCAAAAGGGGATGCTTGCCAATCTGGACGACTACTTCACTCAGGAGGAGCTGGCCGGGTACATACCTTCCTTCGTGGAGGAGGGCCGCTTTGAAGATGGGCTGTATGTGTTCCCCATCGCAAAGTCCACCGAGATCCTCTATCTCAATCAGACTCTGTTCGACCAGTTTGCCGCCGCGACCGGCGTGACCATGGACAGCCTTGCCACCTTTGAGGGGCTGGCGGATGCGGCCCAGAAATATTATGACTGGACCGATGCGAAGACCCCAGATGTCCCCGGTGACGGCAAATCCTTTTATGTGGCAGACTCCTGGCTCAATCTCTCCCAGGCGGGGATGATGCAGCAGGGAACTTCCCTGTTTGAAAACGAGGTTCTGAATCTGGGCAGCGACGCTTACGCCCGAATCTGGAACACTCTTTGCCCGCCGATGCTCACCGGCGCTTTCGCCAACTATGACGGCTATTCCTCTGACCTCAGCAAAACCGGGGATATCGTCTGCTCCACCGGCTCGTCAGCCGGCATCCTGTTCTACGGCGACACCATCACCTACAAGGATGGCCGGGTGGAGCAGGTGGAGTACAGCATCCTTCCCTTCCCAGTGTTTGAGGGCGGAGAGAAGCTGGCGATCCAGCGGGGCAACGGCATGATGGTGGCAAAGGGCGATGAGGCCCACGAATATGCCAGCGCCGTTTTCCTTCGCTGGTTCACCGCACCGGAGCAGAATATGCGTTTCATCGCCTCCACCGGCTACCTGCCTGTCACCCAGGATGCCTTTGAGAACCGGATGGGGCCGGAGATCGAGCAGGTGGAGGACTACCGCATTAAAAAGATGCTGGTGGCCGTGACCGAGATGTATGAGAACTACGAGTTCTTTGTAGCCCCCACCTTTGAGGCATTCGACAGCCTGAGCGGGGCCTATGAAAAGGACTTTAAGGCGTTTATGGCGGCGCAGTGGGAGCAGTGGCTGGCGTCGGAGGCTTCCCCGGAGGAGCAGTCCGCCGCGGCCCTGGAACAGTGGCGGGACCGATAAACAGGGGCAGTATCCCCGTGCCATGGAAAGGAGGCAAAAGCATTGTTTTTTAAGGACGCGATGATCCTTTGGAAAAATCGGAGGCTGCGCAGAGGGAAAGGAGCGGCGCTCTATCCCCGGCTGTTTGCTTTCTTTGCCTTTTTCATCCTGGCGCTGGTGCTGGCCTTCCTGCTGATCCTCAGCGTGTCGGGCGTTTCCCGTTCCGGGGAACATAAAAGCCGGGTATGGTTCCAGAATGAACTTGAACATTTCACCCAGGATCTTTCCGCCGATTACGGTATCCTATCGGTGCAGGGGGTGTCCCTGTCGGAACAGCTCTCCAAGGACATTGAGAGCTATTTGAAAGATGAGGGCATTTCCCCCGCGGCCCTGCCGGACCACCCAGAGGTGCTGGAGGGCCTGCTGACCGAACAGATGCCGGCCCTGCTGTCGGCCCTCAAAGGCAACAAGTGCGGCGGCGCTTTTCTGATTTTGGACGCCACCGTGATCGGGGAGGACGAGGCCGGCCCGCGCCGGGCGGGGCTGTTCCTCAAACGTACCGAACCCAACGCGGTCCGCACGGTGGGTTCCAAGCTGCACTTTCTGCGGGGGCCCGCCGAGGCCGCCCGCGCCAACAGCGTGGAGCTTTTAGGCCAGTGGCAGATGGAATTCACCGAGGCGGAAACGGAATTTTTCGATGTGACGGTGGATACCGCCAGGGAGCATGGGGAGCTGCCTCTGTCCCGGCTTTACCATTGGAGTCCCCGGACGATGCTCTCCGGCAACAGCGAAGCGGGTATGCTTTTGTGCGTCCCGCTGGTGGCCGGGGACGGGACGGTGATGGGGATCTGCGGCTTTGAGTTTTCCACCATGCTCTTTAAGCAGTCGTACAGCCCGGACAACTCCACCTATACCCGCGTGTTCTCCGCCCTGGCGCCTTTTGACGGAACCGACTACCACATGGACCAGGGCCTTTTGGCTGGCAATACCTACCTCAACAGCGCCATGGCCGGCAGCATCGCGCGGATCGAGCAAAAGCGGGATCTGCTGCACCTCTATCATTCGGAGGGGGACACCGCTTACAACGGCCTGCACCAGCGGGTCGGCCTGTATCCCGCCGACTCTCCCTACCGTGACGAGGTATGGCTGGCGGCGGTGATGGCGCCCCATAAGGACATTGAGGCCATTGTCCAGGAGGGCGCTTGGGGGCTGCGACTGGCCTTGGGCGCCCTGGCGGTCACCAGCCTGCTGGCTGCGGCTTTCATCAGCCGCAGGTACATCTCCCCTGTGCTGAAAACGCTGGAGGGGATCAAGACGGGCGGCGGTTACGCTTCCTTGCCCAAGACTCAGTATGCTGAGATCAACGACCTTTTAGAATTCCTGGCCGCCCAGGATGAGGCGACGGCGGCGGCCCTTGCCGAAGCGGAGGCGAAAGCGGCGGCCAGGCTGGAGCCGGTCCGCCGCAGGACAACCGGCATTGACCCGGAAAATTACCGGCAGTTCCTGGCGCGGCTGGAAACGCTGACCCCAGCGGAGCGGCGGGTGTTTGATTTGTACTTGCTTGACAAAAGGGCCCAGGAGATCGCCGATGAGCTGAACCTGTCCCTCAGCACGGTGAAGTACCACAACGGCAACATCTATGGGAAACTGGAGGTCGGCTCCCGTAAGGAGCTTCTTGCCTATATCCGCTATATGCGCAGCCAACAAAGGATGAAGGAGGGGGAGCATGGCTGATACACTGTCCGACCGGCTGAACCGGATTATTGACGAACAGAAAATTACCAAACGGGAATTTGCCCGGCGTGTCGGCGTGGGAGAAAACTATATCTATGTCCTCACACGCGGCGGTCGTGGTCCCAATCTGAACCAAAATATTTCCCCAGCGTTGGCAAAGGTCATCGGCACGGAGTTCGGCTATGACCCGGAGTGGATTCTAAACGGCGAGATAAGCGGCGCTTCGGTGGAAAAACTCCGGCAGGCGGCTTTGGAACAGGTGGAGAATCTGTCCCCGGAAGAGCTGCTGGAATTGAAAGCGTTCCTGCAATCCAGGAATAAAAACAAATAGACTGCTTAAAACGAAAAGGGCTGTGGTACTTGATACCGCAGCCCTTTCGCTATGCTTTTGTAACGGCCCCTGTGTCTGGGTGGATCAGAATGATTGGCAAGCCCTTTTTCTTCACATAGTTGACTGTCATGCCGGTTTCATTGTGGATGGTACGGTCGTTGTCATAAACAGCCAGAACGCAATCGGATCGGTTAATCATATACTCGTTCCGGTTCCGATAGGCGTGCTCCGACTCCGTATCTGAAACTGTTATCTGTTCATCGCAGGCGCTGAGAATGTCCCGAAGCCTCGTCTGCTGTTTGGAATCATAGCGTTCCTTAAAGCCATGGAAGGGCAAGGCTACGCAGAGCCGTATTTCTTCAAGTTCCTTTTGTTTTTTGAGTTCTATGATGATTTCAGCCGCCCAGGTGTCCACGCCGATACTTCCACCTACCCAGAAACTTCGCACGCCTTGACGATAGAGATTTATGATCTCTGTAGTCAGGGCTTTTTTGATTTTCACGCATAGCTTGTAGTGCTCATTATACTTAAATTTGAACCGTTGCGGGCGATGCCCGGTTATCGTGCAGGCAATATCAGTCATATCATTTCTCTCCTTTATATGAATAAAACCCCTATTAAGAGTACAATATTATTTTACCACTTCATAAAAGGGGCTACAATAACATTATTGAAAAGTAGGAGGTGAATATGTGGAATTAAACTACGAGGCGCTTGGTGAAAGGATTAACCGGATTCGCAAGGAAAAAGGAATTACGCAGAGCGTTCTTGCGGAGCGTGTCGGCATAGAACCCTCGAATATCTCCCATATTGAAAGGGCGGCGTCAAAGGTGGGACTTGGCACATTGGTCAAGATTGCCAACGTGCTGGAATGCACACTGAGCGACCTGCTTTGTGACAGCATCCTCTGTGAACGGGAAGCCTTTGAAAACGAACTGACAAGGCTGGCGGCGGACTGCTCCCCTAAAGAGCTGCGTATGCTGACCGACTTGGTTCGCGCCATGAAAGAATCCATGCGAAAAAGAGAGTATGACCCCAAGCGATAAGCAGCCGGAAAGCGATATGCGTTCCGACTGCTTTTGGTTTGCCCCTTTATTTTCCCCGGAACGCGGACAGGGTATCCGCGATAGCTGCCATTCCGTCTTCGCCCAGGATCGCTTCTGCGTCCTCAAGCCGGATATCCTCAGACTTCCGGAGTTTTTTCTGTGTTCCTTGCTGCCTGGCTGGCGGCTGTGCCGGCGGCTCCGGCAATCGTTCCTCCAAGATGCGGCGGACAATCGCCTCAACCGCAGAGTAGTCGGCCGGTGCCGGCTGTGGGATATCCGGCGTCTGCGGGCAGTGGAGGTAGTGCAGCACCGCATTGGCGATAAACTGCGCCTTGGTGCGTCCCATCGGCTCCAGCGTGTCGATGACCTGCCGGTGCGCCGGGTCCATGACATTGAACTTGATGGTGAATTTTCCGGGTTCTTTCTTTCCTGCCATCTACCTCACCTTCTTATCTTGGCGGCACGGTACAGCAGGTCGTAGCCCTTGGTATTGGCGGAGATCTCGTCCACAAACAGGGCGTGTCCCACTTTATCGCAGGCCTCGATCTGGCGGCGCAGCAAAATAGAGCCGCCGCCCACAAACACCGCCTTGCTGCTGCGCAGGTCGATCATGCGCTCACGGAGCTTGCCCACCAAATCGCCGATGAAGCTTTGCGCCTGCTCCTCCACAATGCCTACAATGGCCTCGTCAAAATCATGTGGCTTATCCATCAGGATGGCGTCGATATCCGTTTCTTCCAGCAAAAGGTCGAAATCGGCGTTCACCTTGGACTGGATGCGGTTGTAGAGGACGATCACACCGTTTTCCAGAGAATCGCAGGCCGACAGGTCGCCCTTGCCGTTTCGCAGCAGCAGATAGTCGGCTGTGAAGCCGCCGATATCCACCACAACCGCTTTTGCCACATCCTTGAGCTTGCCGAACAGGGGAACCGAAGCGGCGTAAGCCTGCGGAAAGCAGACCGCCTCGTTGATGTAGATGTCATAGGGCTTGTTTTGGAAAACGAAGCTGATGACATCCCTGTCCTTGAAATAGGCTTCAAATTGCTCCGCCTGAGCGCCGAAATGGGCGGGCGGCAATCCCACCGCAAGCTGTACGTCCATAATCTCATCTGGGTCATAGGCGCCCGCCGCCTCGATCTCATAGGCGAGGGCGAACAGGGTTAGGATGAAAAAGCGGTCGTCAATCGCCTTGTTCCGCAGGTAGGGGATACGGTTCCCGGACAGCGAATAGTATTTGCCCTTGTATTCCAGAATGTCTTCGCCAAATGGCGGCTTGGTATCGCTTTCGGTAAAAGCTGAAGTAAAAGTCCTATGGGCTGTTTTGATTTGCTTGTTGCCATGGTCAATGGAAATCAACATAACATCATCGCTCCTTTTTTTGTTTTATACTTCTTCTTTACGCTTTGAATACGCATAAGGACAACAAAAAAAGAGGATGCCGCCGAATTTTATGGCAGCATCCTCTCTTTTCGCACCACGGCGAGATTCCTATTTTAACCTGCGGTCATGCGCTCAGCAGTTCCAGAGCCGCTTCCAGCGTCAGTATGTTCATTCGTTTTGCCAGCTTGCGGTTGAACGCAAGGCCGGTGCCATCCGGAGCGTAGGCTTCAAGTCCCTCTGAATGCACAGCGGCGTCCAGCTCAGGAAGGTAGCGGTAGACATTCCCGTTGTTGTCGATCAGGTGGGCGTCTGTTTCACTGGATTCATAACCGCCCATGATTAAACTGGCGTCTTCCGGCAGCGGCATCAGGTATTTGCTGCGGTTTCGGCCCTCCTGCCTCCCGTCAAAATCCCAGTGCCGGATATCCTCGAAAGTCATCTGGTTATAAGCGAATCTGCGTTCCATATACTCAAACTGTTCTGAGGGCGTTTGTACCATCTCGCGGAGAAGCCCGATGTTCCGTTCCATAGCACTAAGGTCGATGTACTCATGGCGGCTGTGTTCATTGTAATAGCCAGCGCTGATGTTGACAGCCGCCACCCCCAGCATCGGGGCAATCACTGAAATATCGCTGAAAGAGCCGTGTGCCGTTTCAAAACCAAAGCTGCAGACAAACTCGGAAAACTCCGGGTTGTCGCAAAGGTAGAACACGGCGTCGTTGCTGCCGCGCCGGTCCACCTCCACAATGTAATTGACCTTGGGACGGATTTTGCCTGCTGCAAACGATCTGGCGCCGATACACCCGATTTCTTCATCCTCAGTAAACAGCACATGGCACCGGGCTTCTCGGATAATTTCCAGTATCATATGAACGCCGCAGCGGTCATCGCCGCCGATCCCCTCCGGGGACATCAGGAAGCGGCCGTCCCTGGAGCAGCAGATCGTTTCCACAGCCTGCTTATGTACCGTGTCCATATGGGCTACCAGCAGTACCGGAAGCTCTCCCTCTGCATACAAGAAGCCTCTCCTCGAAACGGGGGTGTAGCCCCTCACCGACAGTTCCATTGCAAGAGCCTGCTTCAACTCATTCTGTGTCATCTGCAAAATAGACTCAAAACACAGCACATTTTGGTCGGTTGTATGATTCTTCATCTTGATACCCCTTTCTTTTACGCAACCGCTACGGTAACAGCGGTTCTACGGCAGAATCTCGCGCCGGAAAGCACACCGCAAACCGGCCGCACGCTGCAGGAGGCGCAAGCGCCGATCATGGCCTCATAGCACTCCCCGCAAATTTCAATCAAGTTGCCCTGCCGGTCATAAGCCGGGTACATATCCGTTCGCACAGTGTTTCCACAGGCGGTGCAGATATGCAGGCAGGTGTTGCAGTAATAGGCGCCCTCCATATAACGGGCGGCGGACGCCGGAACGGTTTCCCCACAATCGGCACAGACCACAAGATTTTGACAGCCGCATTTCAGTCTGCCGTCACGGAAAGGCTGGCCACAGCAAACGCACAGGGACGGATGGCCGATAATCAGGTTGCCGTGCGTCTGCGCGCCTTTGAGCAGGCTGATCCTGCTGTAATAGTTGTAATCGGGATACTGGCGGCTTCCCTCGGCTGTAAGGAAATAGGCCTTTGTTTCATCTGGCTTTGCCTTGGTCGTCCACAGGTTCGGCGCTCCCAGACATTCGGCAACCGCCTTTTGCACCAGGCTGCGGTACTGTTCAGATTCCTCGTCATTGTCATCGGGGTAAAGCCGCGACTGCAATAGCAGGTTCTCAGCATAGCAGAATATCTGCCGGCTGCGTTTGGGGTGCTTGTGGAAGTCGCTTTTTACGTCATCGTCCACGGTGAAGAAAATCATGCTCACGCTGTCAGCCAGGTAGGACAGGCACCCGGATTGATAGCTGCCGCTGGCTAAGCCGTGACAGGAGCTCCATGTGTTATCCTTATTGGACATCTCCAGGAAATCGCAGGGATGCACCGATAGAACGCCGGTTTTCTGCACCTGCAGCGGGTTAAAGGCGTCGGCCAGACGGGCAAATACGGTATTGTACCTGCTGTGGCGGCTGACGCCGAACTGATTGCAGAGCCGGCCAAGAATCCGGCTGGTCTTCTGCCCGGAGGCGCATTTGATGCCGCCCCTCGCCCGGATAATATCAATGTTATCTTCCGATGGAAACTTGCTGTATTCTGCAGTGGCGGCCGCCAGTGCCGCGTCAAAATCCAGACGCTGCTGAGCCGTCAAACCGCTTTCATCCACAAGCTCGCCGAGGGCGAATTTGCATTCGTCCACAATATCCTGGTCAATCTCACGGCTGATCGAAAGGTCAAACACAATCGCCTGTTCTTTTTCACTCCACCCGGGGTGGCGGCGTAAAAGCCCGGCCAACGCCCCTTTGTTTTTTGCCCATGCGTTCAGATTGGCGGCGACGCCCTGCGCGGAAAAAAACTTCTGGTACTTGTACATCACATCGTAAAAATCCTTTGTCAATTCATCCATTACAAACCATCCTTTCTCCAATTCAAATTTCCGGAACGGGAGAGGGCATCATGCCCCTCCCGTTCCGCTTACCTACAGCCGATAAAGCCGCTGTTTCTTTTTTACTCGCCCGCCATCTGGAAAAACTGTTCGGGCGAAAGCACCGTCACACCCAGGGTCTGCGCTTTTTGCAGCTTGCTGCCGGCCTTTTCGCCGCAGATGAGGTAGTCGGTGTTTTTGGACACCGAGCTGCCCGGATGAGCGCCCAGAGATGCGATTTTGGCGTTGATGCCGTCCCGGGTATAGGGTTCCACCTTGCCGGTGACCACAATGGTCTTCCCTGCAAAGGGGCTGTCCTGGCTGATTGTTGTCATCGTTTCTTTCTTCTCAATGTTCATCATCATCTGTAATTCCTCCCATAAATATCTGTTTTCTTCATCTCTAAACCAGTTGTGAATATTTTGGTGCAGCGTGTCGCCAAAGTCGGCAAGCTGCGTGAAATCGTAGCCACCGTCCACAGCGGTCTCAAAACTTGCGAGACTGCCTTCAAAGGCTCTGCACAGCTCCCGGCTGGCGGTATTGCCGATCATGGGAATGTCCATAGCGATCAGATACCGTTCAAAGGTGGTGCTCCGGCTTGCTTGGATCGCGTCCCAGAGCCGCTGCCATGACTTTTCCCCAAAGCCGTCCATTTGTACGATTTTCTCCCTGTGTTCATCCAGCCGGTAAATATCCATAAAGGAGTGCAGCCATCCCCGGCCAATGAATTTCTCCAGCGTCGCCTCCGACAGCCCTTCAATGTCCATCGCCTTTTTTGAAACGAAATGGACGAACTGGCGCAGACGGCGTGTTTCACAGTAGGGGTTGTCGCAGCATAGGGTTTCTGTAATGCGCTTATCCGTCCTGCTGGTATGAATCCTCGTCGGCTCTCCGCAGCAGGGGCAGACCCTTGGAAACAGGCTCCCGGCATCAAAGCCGCCCCTGTCCAGATTGTCCTCCACCTGCGGGATAATCATATTGCGCTTGCTGACCAGGATGCGGCAGCCGGGCATCAGTTCCAAGCCCTTGATAAAGCTCAGGTTGTGCAGGCTGGCCCTGGACACCTCGCAGCCGTCAATCTCCACCGTGTCGAACACCGCCACCGGAGGGATTTCCCCCGTGCGGCTGGGCGTCCACTCGATGGAACGCAGCACCGTTTCGTAGTGGTCGTCGGCAAACTTGAACGCCATGCCGTCCTTATAATGGTGGCCGGTGCGCCCGCAACTTTTGGAATAGGCAATGTCATTAAAGGTAACGACAATGCCGTCTATGGGGATGTCCTGTTCCTCCGCCTCACGCTGCAGCTGTTCCATCATGGCGCTGATGCCGCCTTTGGTGTACGCGCCCAGCGTCAAATAGGAGTTGCACAGAGAGAAGCCCAGGCCATGGAGCCGGTACAGCTTTTCATTCTTACTGTTTTGTGCCGACGGAATTTCATCAAAGCCCACCAGCACATTGAACGGAAGGAAACTGATCCGGCGCTCCTTGCAGGCGGCGCCGTCCAGCAATCTCACCGAGCCGGACGCCAGGTTGCGGGCGTTCCGGTAGGGCTTGCCGGTGCTGTCCAACAGCTTTTCCTTTAGTGCCTCAAAATCCTTTTTGTGGATGAACGCCTCGCCGGTCACGATCAGCCGGCCCTGGTAAGGGATGCGCAGCGGAACGCCCCGGAAGGTGCGGGCATTATGGGTGATTACCTCGCCCTCGTCGCCATCGCCCCGGGTCGCCGCCTCCTGCAGCTCACCGTTCTCATAGGTCAGCTTGACGGTAAGCCCGTCCAGTTTGAGCATCAAAAGCAATTCACGGCCACCGCTGAATTTCATCAGATCATCCGCGCTCTTGGTTTTTTCCAAGGACAGCAGAGGAATGGGATGGCGGGTCTTTTCCAGACTGCTCACCGCCGTGCAGCCCACGGTCTGAGTCGGGGAATTTGCCATAACGATTCCTGTTTCACGCTCCAGAGCCGCCAGTTCATCGAACAGGCGGTCATAAGCGGCGTCAGACACCGTAGGGGAACTGAGGTTATAGTATTCGTGGCGGTACTGGTTAAGCTGGCCGGTCAGCTCCTTGATACGTTCTAAATTTCTGCTCATGCCGCGTCCTCCTTGTACTTGCCAAAATTCAGCTCATGAATGATGGCAGAGATTTTTTCATCATCGTCCCACTCGGCGCTGAGCACCGCGCGGTTGGGACCATCGCCCAGATGGATTGCCACATTGCCGTTCAGCATCTGCAGCAGCGTGTCTTTTCTTTTGGCGCATACAAGCGCCAGATTTCCGAGTTGCTTCATATTCATCCTCCATTCTTTTAAGCCGCAGCCGGCAGTTCAGCCCGCTGCAGCACGTTCTGTTTCCAGACGGTAATGAAGTGTTTCACCTCCGGCGTAGGCTCGCAGTTCTGTAAGCCGCGCACCTGGGCTACCTCTCCATCACACACTTCAATGGTGTAAAATGATTCCTTTTCTTTTCCCGCATGGCGCAGAAACAGAATAATGCAGTTCCCATTTGCCACCCGGGATACATAGCCGCCGACACAGTGGCGCAGCGCGTTGCCCTCCGCCACAATGTCCTTGGGGCTCCTGGGAAACGCAATCACAAGACCGTCCTTTTCAAAGCACAGCGTTTTGGATATCTGACGGTACACTGCAAGAAACTTTCGTTTCTGCTCCGCGTCCAGCTTTGCTTTGATATAATCCGAAATCCGGTCGTGTGCCTGCTGCAGATTACGTGGAAATAGAACGAAGGTGCTCTCCATGTCATACTGCTGTTCCTCACACATCCGCAGGTAATCCCGGTATTCAGCTAAAATGCGCCCCATGGATTCATAGCGTTTCAGGCCGTTGCCGGTTTTCTGTCCGTGAAGCAGCGCAAACTGCTTTTCCGCATATCCAAACAGCTTTTGAAGTGTCAAACGCTTCATTAGCCGCAGGATATCATGGTCGTCCTGGATTTTGTGCTTTTCCATCCAATCAAAGATTTCTGTTCGGACTTCGGGCCGGATGCCTTTCTCCCGGTACTTCTGCATGGAGCGTAAATCCGCCGCACTGCCATTACTATCACGCAGCGTAGCAACATCCTCGGGCCATACCTTCAAAATATCAAAGGGTTTCTTTTTGGCACAGTCAAGCAGGTGTTCCGGATAATCGCGGTAGACCAAATCACAGGTGAGCTTATAAAATCCCATTTTGAACAGCATCTCCAGCTTAGGGTACTCAAGCAGCGCTTTCAGGTACGGCGCGGTGGCCATAGGTTCTTTGTCGAAAAGATAGAACTGTTTCAGCTGGCTGTACTGCCATGGCGTCCCCTGCAGCACCTCGTCCAGATTTCTGTGATACAGGTGGCCGCAGACCTCGGCATTGAAGTTCGGCTGATAGATATACATGACCGGGCAGTAGCCTTCCTTCCAGGGCGTTAAATCGCCGCATTCAAAGGAATGGTGATACGGGTCAGTCAGGAATTTCCCCTGGGCGTCCCGCCGCACAAAAATCCGTGTGCTTTCATAGACGCTCAATTCAGGGACCTCTTCCTTGTGGTAATTGCAATAGACTTTCATTACCCGGATCACCAATTCATCCCCGCTGATTCGCTGCAGGAACTGGGCCGTACACCGGTCCGAAAGATAGCCCCGCTTGCCGCGCGATTTGAAGATTACCGTTTTCCTGCACCGGGGACAAAGGCCCTCGCTGTTGTGCTTCGACCCGGATACCTGCACCTCATGCCGGCAGGCGCTGCAGTAACCTTTCATCGCCGCTTTCCCTTTGGAATACGTATAAAACAGGTATTGCGGCAGTATTTCCCGGTGCAGCCAGCCGCGGAAATCCCGTGGCATAGGCTACAGCTGGTCCATACGCTGAATGATGGGCCGCTGCTTTTTGTGCCGGCGTTCCAGTTCCTTTTTTGCCTTGATGCGGCACTGAAGATGATCCAGTTCCACAAGGGCTTCTTTACTGCCGCCGCAGTACCGGGCGACGCGCTCTTTATCCGCAAGGGTGTAGAAAGCCAGTTTCCCGCGGATGCCATACTCCAGATTCTCAAAATTGGAAATCCGCCAGGTCCGGCTGCCGTCTTCACGGGCAGCCAAGGTGATAAAATCCTCTTTACCCTGAAACATGGTCCAGAGAGGGGAGGACTCTCCATGTTCAAGCTGCTCCCTGAGATAGATATAGAGCAGCAGAATGCGCTTACCGCCCACATTTTTGATTGCTGTCCGCACGATATACTTGATCTGTCCACTATGGAGCAGCCCGTTGTTCTGCTGAAAGGTCAGCTTGGGATCAGCATATCTGCGGCAGGCTCTTTTGTTTAGTGTCATCCTGCCAGCCCTCCCAGAAGCGACATCTGCCCGCCGTCAGCAGGGGGCTCGGCCTTTTTCTCTGGCTTTGGCTTCTTCTCAGCCTTTTTTGCAGGCGTTTTTTTCGGTTTTGGACCGGTATAGGGCTTTGGCACGAATTTCTCGTCCTTGTCCTTATCCTCCTCGGCGTCCAAATCGGCAAAATAGTCCTCGGCCCACTGATAACAGAGGCCGTCCGGCACATCGGTGTCATACATGCCGTTTACAGGCTCTTCGCCGTTGTCCTTCATTTCCTGCTCGGCATAGGCGCGGGCTTGCCGGGTAATATACTTAAAGCAGTTAATCATATTTTTCCGGGGGTGCATGACCATCCGGGCAAAGTCCATATCCTCCAGACATTTCGTTTGGATATGCTCCGTGACACAGACCTTCATGTTGCGGCGGGTCACCCGTTCCGAATCGGCACCGACCCGTTTGAGGGAAGCGGACGCCAGTTCCTCGTCGCTGACAGCGACTGCTGTTTCCCATTCCATCAGTACGGCTTCCTCTTTGGCGGCTTTCCTGGCCTCCCATTCAGCCTTGCGCTTTGCCTCCTGTTCCTCATGCTGCCGTTTCATTTCCTCCGCCGAGGCGGCGGGGGCTGCGGCTTCTTTTTCTGCTCCGGCGCCGGCTGCGTCCGCGCCATCTTCCTGCTGCTTGAGAAATGCCAGGGCAGCCTGAGCGGTTTCCGCCTCGGCAGCCTGTTTTTCCTCATCGCCAAAGGTCTCTGCCGCAGGCTCCGGTTCATTCTGCTCCAACGTAAAGGGAGCGACTTCCAGCGCTTCTTCTTTGGTTCCAATGGCGGAATCAATACTCAGTTCTGAAAAAGTACCCATATTCAAAGCTCCTTTCATCAAAAAAACACGGCACAGGCTTACACCCGTACCGTGCCGTTGTTGTATTGTGGCGATTACCTAACCCTCAGACTTCATCGGCAGCGCGAATCTCGGTGAGAAACGCACCTCGGTAAAATCCTCCCGGTTGCGGTAAAAGTATCGCCGTCCTTCATCGTTATACAGCTCCACCACATCGGATGGAGATAAGCAGCGCCCCGTATAGCTTGAGGGCCGGTCATCATTGTACCGCTCGAAAATACGCTGCAGAACCGCTTGCTCCGAAAGCCCGCCTGTATAAATCAGGCCGGCGTCTTCCACAAGACGGTAATCCGCAGCAGGCGGCTGCTCAAAACCCAGTTTATGCAGGGCGGCAATGTCCTGAAAGGCATATTGCCTGGTCTGCGCGTCCTCTGAAAACTCCAGCTGGTAAATGCGGAACCGCTGCGTTTTTTGCAGGGAACGAAGCCGCTGTTCCAGCGCGGGCAGATCCTGTGCCATGAGAGCGTATTCCTCGCTGTCCAGCCCTAAAAAGGCCGCCAGGGAAACTCCGTCCTCCGGGGCGCTGTGCCATTTCTCCACCTCGTTGTCCAAGGCATCCATCCCGCACAGGCCCTCCAGGAAACGCTCCCTGAAATTCTTGCGTCTGTCCTCCTTTTTCTTTTGTTCTTTCTTCTTGATGGATAGCTGCCAATCGTCGATCCCCTTGTAATTGGGGTTCCATGTCAGCCGCCTGCAGTTCATGCCGTGGCTTCGAGCCATCAGATAAATCTTTGACGCGCCGCCTGCCACATGCTCATTTTGAAACTTGTCCATATCATGCGCTTCGATAATCAGTTCGGTTCCGCTCTGGGCTAAAAGCGCAAACAGCGGATCAAGCTGTGTGGTATTGTTGGCGCCGGCAATCGCGGCAAAGGTGCGGTCCATCAGGAAATGGGCCACATCGCTTTTCAGTGTTCCTTCGGTCACATAGACGGTACGGGCGGACGGATCTCCCACAAAGTGTATGGGAGCGCCGGAGGAAACGCCCTTTGTCTTGTTGGAGGACGACAGCCACAGGTACTTTGTTCCTGATTTTTCCGGCGGGTCGTCCTTGTCCTTGATTGGCACATCCAGCCGTATCTGTATGCCTCGGATCAGACCGTCAATCCCCTTCACGGGAATGAGGATGCCCGCCGTCCGCTTGTGGAATTTTACTGTCCACTTTTCGTCATCGTCCAGATAAAAGCCGGGAACACCCTGTATCGTACAGCCTTGCCGCGTCAGACGCTCGGCATAGGACCGGCACAGATAGGGCGGCGGCGTGCTCTTATAGCCAAGGCTGTCAATCCTCTCATCGCTAAGTCCACGGTTCCTCAATGCTTGCCGGTGCTTTTCCGAAAGGGTGAGCATCGAGAGCAGAGCCGTAAAGGTCTGGTGGATCTGCTGGATGGCGGCAAGGGGCGACTGCTCCACAGTGGAGGCCACCTTTGCGCGCTCCGCCGGCTTATAGTCCGGTCCGCTGTCAGCCCTACCAAGCGCCTCGCAGATTTCTCTGTATGCGTCTGAGTTGGACATTTTATGCACTTTGGCATAGAGCGCAAGCATACCGCCGCTTTCCCCGCAGTAGTTGCAGCGCCAAAAATCAGAATCATAGTCCAGCCGCATTTTTCCTCTGCGGTCGCCGCAGATCGGGCAGTTCACATAGACGCCGTTGCCGCTGGGCCGCCTGATTTCCAGCCGGAGCAGGGCGGCAACATCCTGGATATTAAATGGAAAATCGGAAGCCATCGGCACACCCCCTTGTCATGAGGAGGCAGGAAGCCGTATCAAACGGCTTCCTGCGCATCTCTTTCAAATCGAGCGGCCCCTTAGCTCGCCCGGTCCATGGTCAGGCTCTCCAGCATCAACCTTGCGCCGGCCTTGAGCACATTGTTGTCACCCTGGTATCCGTTGAGATACCACTTGAGGCTTGCCGCCCGGCGTTCCACAACCTGCGAAAGCGTCCAGCCCTTGCACGTTCCCACATCCACAATGATGTTGCGGGCTTCCTCATAGGTCATCAGCGCACAGATGTCATCCACCGGCATATCCGCCGTATATCGGGCTGTTTCAGCCTCGGCAGCATCTTCAGCGGCAGGTTCCTCCTCAATGGAGGGCGCCGCCACTCCGGATTGGAGCTGTACGGCGTTTTCAGCCGCTTCTTGGGCGGCGCTGTGTACCTGCACTGGCTGTTCCTGCGGCATTTCTTCCGCAGCGGCCGTATCAGCGTCGGGAACTGCTGTTACCGGCTGTTCTTCCGCCTGTACTTCCTGCACGTTTGAGGACGGTGCATGATCCGCGTCAGCCTGTGCGGTGGAACCCGGCACGGCACGCAAATTCTGCGGCTCCTCGATCTTCGGCAGCCGTTGCTCTTGCGCAGCAGGGGCAACCGGCGCCGCAGCCGGCGGTACGGCGGCTTCAACCGGTTTTTCAACCGGATCAGTCTTTGCCTGTGCTGATACGGCGGCCAATGCTCCCGCGTCAACGAACTGCAGGCCAAAGCCCGCATCGTCCAGGGCCGTATCCGCCGCCACATACTGCGCCGACTCAATATACAGCCCGCCCGGCGTATCCTTTGCGTACCGCTGTGCAATAAAGCTGGCGGTGGGGGCGGTGTCCTTCCTGTCAAAGAACACCTTTGCCTCAATGATGGCAAGCTGTTCGGTGATTTTCAACGGCGTCACCTTGATCCGTCCCTGGGGATACTTGAGGCGGAACCAGAGCTTTTTGTACTTGAGGTCAAGCTGCAGGCGCTCCGCTCCGTCCTGGACGATTCTGCGGGCGAATTTAATGGGGTCAAAGCCAGCCACCCTATTCAGCTCCGCTACTGTGGGAATCCTCTCATACATCGTGTTTCCTTTTACCTGTTCGTTCATGTTAAAATCTCCTTGTATTATAGAGTAGTAGTTATTAAAGCCCCTCTCCAAGGGCTGTGCTACACTGTAAGGGATGCTGTGGATTGGTGTGCGCCTCCTACCACAAGATGGTTCTAGAAAGGTTCCAACCACAGCCCCTTACACTTTTGTTAATCAGTTAAATACCGCCAGACGGTTTATGTGGAACAAGGCTACAAAAGTAAGGTGCTCCGTGGATGCAGCATCACAAATCTAACCGCTGGAGGGTCTTCTATGGTAGTTTCTGTTGGTATTGATGTCTCAAAGGATAAGCATGATTGCTTCATCGTAAACTCAGAGGGTGAAGTCCTGGCGAATATATTCACTATCCCCAATACAATGGATGGGTTCAACTGCCTGTTGCAGAGAATCCAGGACTGCACCACACCGCAGGACAAAATGAAAGTAGGGCTTGAGGCAACTGGACATTACAGCTACAATCTGCTTGGGTTTCTTCTTGACAACGGTCTGCCTACCTATGTCTTGAACCCCTTGCGCACAAACCTTTACCGGAAGAGCCTTAGCCTGAGAAAGACCAAAACCGACCGGGTGGATGCACGAACGATTGCAGCTATGCTTTTGTCCGATGCGGGCCTCAAACCCTACACGGACACAGCATACCACAACGAGGAGCTAAAGTCACTGACCAGATACCGTTTTGACAAGGTGAAAGAACGCGCCAAGCTGAAAAGCTCTATTTCTCGATTGGTCTGCATCCTGTTTCCAGAACTGGAAAAGCTGGTTCCCACACTTCACATGGCCTCGGTTTATGCCCTGCTGGAGGAGTTCCCCGGCGCCAAACAGATTGCCGCAGCTCATTTGACGAGGCTGAAAACACTGCTCGAAACCGCCTCTAAAGGACACTACAAACGGGACATGGCTCTTGAAATCCGAGATGCCGCCAGAAACTCTATTGGCTCCTCGATGCCTGCCAAGTCTCTTGAATTGCAGCACACCATCCGGCTCATCCGAGAACTGGACGACGAAATCGCTGAAATTGAAGAGCAGATTCAAGCCATTATGGATGAACTTAATTCTCCCATTACCACTATCCCAGGGATTGGATTCCGAATGGCCGCCATGATTTGTGCTGAGGTTGGTGACTTTACACAGTTCGATTCTCCGGACAAACTATTGGCTTATGCCGGGATGTCTCCCTCAACCTACCAATCCGGGCAGCTCAAGAATTGTTACCCGCACATGGAAAAGCGCGGCTCCCGATACTTACGCTACGCCCTTTACAACGCAACCAAATATGTCTGCCACTGGGACCCGACGTTTGCCGATTACCTCGCCAAGAAACGTACAGAGGGTAAGCATTACAACGTCGCTCTTTCTCACGCTGCCAAAAAGTTGGTTCGTCTAATATTTGCCATGGAGAAATCCAGGCAGCCATATTGCGCAGCAGCTTAAGTGCAACTACTTGAATAGCCAGCAGGGGTCTGACAAGACCTCAGCTTTGCTATACCTTTTTGAGCCATCTCTTTTTCACCACCACCATTCATTTTGGGGGTTGACTTCTAATAGTTAATCTTTCTAAATAAACAAGAGATGCCTGTGGGTTTTTCCCCACCGCACCTCATTTTTCAACCTGTTAACTTGAATTGTTCCGGGTTCTTTGTCTGTTCAAGCCGCGCCTGCAAAACAAAGGACTTTGCATACTGGGCAATCCGCTGCCCAAGCATTGTGTTGCGGTCGTCGATTTTACACCGGTGGATCGCCATATGCAGGATGTCCCTCTCACCGACTAAAAAAACGCGGTGTTTGGCTCTTGTGATGGCGGTATACACCAGATTCCGGTAGAGCAGCGGCATATGCTTCACCAGGATCGGCACGATAACGGTATCGTATTCCGACCCCATCGCTTTATGCACCGTCATGGCGTAAGCCGGCTTAATGCTCCCCATCTTGCTGAGTTCATAATCTACAAACCGCCTATCGCTGAATTCAATCGTTACCGTTGCTTCCGCTCCGTCCTTCGGATGGTTGAAGCTGCGGATAAAGCCCAGATCGCCGTTTGAGATATCGCCCTTGTTTTTGGTCTGCATCACCCGGTCGCCGATGCGGAAGGTCTTTGGACCGATGCGCAATTCAGGGATCTCAGGGATACAGGGGTTGATTTTCTCCCGAATAGACTGGCACAGCTTTTCCGCCGACGCCTCACCGTCACTGCGGTATGGCGAGAGGATCTGCACACGCTCAATACTGCTCTGGGACACTTCCTCCAGATAGATTTGCTGGATGATATCCGCCGCCTCTGTCTGGCTTTCACAGTCGATAAAAACAAAATCGTTTCCGTATTCGAGGGCGTCCTTGCCCTCATTGATCAATTTGGCGTTATAAGCGATGAGGCTTCCCTTTTTCTGGCGAAAGATCTCGTCCAGCACCGTCACGGGTATCAGCCCGCAGGCAATCATTTCACGGAATACATTGCCGGGGCCCACGCTGGGCAGCTGGTCGGCGTCGCCAACCAATATCAGTTTTGCTCCGGGTTTGAGCCGTGTGAAAAGCTGTGTCATCAGCCACATATCTCCCAGAGAGGATTCATCCACTACCACGAGATCTGCGTCCACAGCCTCGCCTTCCTCAAAATCGCCTTCCTCATCACCGCCCATCAGGCCAAGCCCGTTGTGCAGGGTTTTGGCACCGTCAAAGCCTGTGCTCTCCGACATACGGCGGCTTGCCCGCCCCGTTGGGGCTGCAAGAAATATCTTCCCATCAGGAAAGAGCAGCCGAAACACTTCCAGCACAGCTTTCAGCACCGTTGTTTTGCCGGTGCCGGGCGAGCCGGTGATAATGGACAGGTTGTAAGCGAACGCAGTTTCCACCGCCGTCCTTTGCTTGGCGGACAAATGGATGGAAAACATCCGGCAGACCTGCGCCAATGCATGGGTGATGTCAATGGCAGGAGGGTCTTTCGCCAGCATTTCCGCAATCCGCCGCGCTGCCTCGTCTTCGAGAATAAAGTACCGCTTTGGATAGATGCTGTCCTTATAGGCCACCGCGTCGCCCAATAAAATCATATCTTGTATCTGCTCCAATACCACGTCCGGCTTTACGCGGAGGGCTGCCGGCTTAATCCCGGCGTTCAGCAGCCGCATGGCCGCCTTGCACAGATCCGTTTTTGCTAAGAACAGATGCCCTTTTTCCTTGCACTTATGATCAAGCGCATAATGCAGGGCGCCCCTGATTCTTGTAGGTGCGTCCGGGCGGCAGCCTGTCCTTTTTGCGATCTCATCTACGTTCTTAAAACCGAACCCCGGAAAGCGGCAAAGCTCAAAGGGGCTTTCCTGAATGATGGAGATACTGGCCGAACCCAGCTGCTGATGAATTTTCATCGCCGTAGCCGGCGTCACCTGAAAAGGTGAGAGAAAGGTCATCAGATCCCGGAGCACATGGCTCTCCGCATAGGACAGCTTGATTTCTTCCAGCCGTTCTTCGGTGATCCCCTTGATTTCCAGAAGCTGCTCCGGGCTGCGTTCCAAAATGTCCAGCGCCCGGACTCCGAACCGGCGTACAATGGCTTCGGCGGTTTTTTCACCGATGCCTTTGATTAAACCGGATGCCAGATAACCGCGTACCCCTTCCGGCGTAGGCGGTACGATTTCACGGCAGTGTTCCACCTGAAGCTGATAGCCGTGCTTTTCATCCCTGACCCATTCGCCAGTAAGTTCCATCGTGACCGAATCGCTCCGCGGCAGGTCATAGCCGGTAGCCGTAAAGCGTATGAGATGGTCTTTGTATTTGTAGTCGCTTCTGGCGTTCTGCGGCACACTGGTATCGCCGGTTTTTACACTGACGATGCAATAACGGCTCAAGGGATTATAGAAAATTGTTTTGTCGTAAATTCCCCGATATGCCATCTCACCATCTCCGATCCAGCCATTTGACATAAAGAATAGCCAGCAGCAAAATCAGCAGCTTAATGCCAATTCCAATCATCAACGGCATAAGAGCAAACCACCAGGTACACTGAATCATGCCGCTGATCTTGAGGGCGATGAGAACTGCTGTGATGACGCCGGTAATACCGATGCCACAATTTGATTTCGATGATTTTTCCATAACAAACACCTGCCTTCCTGTTGTACTATGCAGCCTTCTCACGCTGCTCTTTCACATAAAATCTGCGGCTCTCGGATACCGTGACATACTCGGAATAGATTTCTGGGTGTTGGGCCTGCAGCCGCACAAGATTTTCTTTACTCACCATGGGCTTTCGCACCGGGCTATAGGTCACCAGATACGGCACACCTTCCAGCGTGCAGGCTGCGGTGCAGCTGATGCCCATTTCTGAGATAATCAGGCCTTTCATTCGCTGTAGCTCTGCATCAAGTGCTTTAACGGAGGTTTCCGCCTCGGATTTCAGCTGCTGCAGTTCCAAAAACCTCTGTACGCGCCGCTGTGTCTCCGTGCTGAAAGCAACTGGAGGGGCATCCGGATTGGCATATCCAAAATGCCGGCGCACGCTCTCGATGATAAGGTCACCCTCTTCAACATAGGGAGGGGGTATCTGTCTGAGCACATGGTTTTCCCAAAAATGCTGCTCAACTGTAATCATCTCAGACTCGACTTCCATATCTCTGTCCAACTCACGGATGATAAGATAGTTTTCGCTGTTCCCATGCAGGCAGGCGAAAAACACCTTGCTAATGTGCATGACCGACATATACTGCCGCCCCTGAAACTGATAGTTCAGTGGTATGGCAGGTTCAGCGCCGTTCCACCATTTTTCCGTGGCGTCCGGGCTGGTGGTTTTACACTCCAGGATTGCAAAGCTGCCGTCTGGGAGCCGCACAAAGAAATCGACGTCAGCCAGCATGAAATAGTGCTCCCGGCTGCGGAACATCTTCTGGATTTTGAATACAGGATAGCCAGTGACCTCTGAAAACATTTCAGCCACCACATCCTCCAGAAGCGTTCCAATCTTTTTCTGGTACTTGTTGGCCTCATCGTCAAAGGCCGAAGCGATGTTCAGCTTATCATAATAGACATCTCTGGCCGTCCCAAAGGGGGAAATGCCAAAGACCGCCGCTACCTCGCTGCCACCGATGCCGGTCTTGCGGTAAGCAAGCCACTCATCCCGGGGCAGGTTTTCAGTGCTGGTGATAACAATAGGTTCATAGGGCAATACAATTTCAGGCATAGGCTAACACCCCCTGCGGTGGGCCGCATGGTAGATGAGCTTCTGCCTCCGACTGACAATGCAACTCAGAGACTCCCTTCGCTTGATACACTGCGGCTTAGCCGGCTTCGGCGCTTCTTTCCGCAACATGTACGTTCTCTTGCTTCGTCTTTTTTTCATTCTGATCTCCGCCTTTCTTAAAAATATTTATCCAAAAGCACAGGGCTTTTTGGGCAATAAAAAAAGCGAGAACAACAATGGCCTATCGGCACTGGCGTCCACATATCTGTGAACCATCGTCATTCTCGCTTCGGTGGGAAATTCCCCTGTAAATAGAAAAAAGCCAGTATGCAGCAACGCAAAAGAGCGCAGCTATCCTACTGACATCGAGTACAAACTTAACAGCGTGTGCAATGCGGCACCGCCGCGATACAGGACGAGTTGACCTGCAGCCCAAGGGCAACGCACAAAAATCAATTACAAGGCAAGCATACCACAAGATATGCTGAAAGTCAAGAAAACAAATCTATATATAGTGTTAGCAGGATGCGATGAACACAAAATATATAAATTGGGGTGCGTCTGGGGAAATCCATAGCCAGACGCACTATTTATTAAACATAAGGGAAACGCTGACAAGCCTTGCCCTTATGCTTTTTTGTATCTTGACAACTTTATAGCTCCCCGCCGGAGGTTATACAGGATCTGCGGACAGTGTGCCAGGACACGATTTGCCGAGCGCGCCCACAGATGAAACGCCGCACAGCGGCGGCCTGAAAATACGCGGCTGAAAGAATGGCGCAGGAAATGGGCCGGTGTGGGAGTGCGCATAACAAAGCGATAATTTACAGAATCGGATTGATTGAAGTTCCCCTCTGCTATATAATTAAATTGCTATTGCAGACTATGGGTTCCTCGATTTGTCCGATTGCACGGAGGGAGGTAATTACAATCGGACGCAACGAAAGTTCCACCAATTCAACCGCTGGAAAGAGGACATACACCGTAGTGGAAGTCATGGAGATTCTTGGTGTCAGCCGAAAGAAAGCATATGAGCTATGCAATTCCGGCAGCTTTAAGATCGTCCGTATTGGCCGAAGCATAAGAGTTTCAAAGTCCTCTTTTGATGAGTGGTTGGATACACAATCATAATATCAGGAGGATACCTATGGAACCTTTAGTCTATAAAAAAACAGGCTTCATCTCAATGACAGGAGGTGAAGCGTAATGGCTAGTATTCAGCCAAGGAATGGGAAATATGCCGTCGTATATTACGAAGGCGATGATCGGCACCCCGTTATGAAGTCAGGACTTACCTACTCACAAGCGGAAAAGCTGAAAGCAAAAAAGACCGAAGCGGAAAGAAAGTGGCGCGAGGAAAAAAGGAAAGAGCGCCAAAAGGCAAAGCCCGGTGAGCAAATTGAAAGCAGCAATGCCGGTGAGAACCCCACAGATGCAACCGTTGAAGAATTCATTGAGGACTTCATTGTTAAATACGGTACAAAGCACTGGGGCGATTCATATTTTACCAGCAGCAGGTCCAGAATGAACAATTATGTATACCCTTACTTCGGTCAGCATAGGATTGTCGATGTTACCGCAAAGATGATTGACGATTACTATGATTTCCTGATTAAAAAGTGTTACCTTGTCGCAAACAGGGGCAAGGGCAAGCAAGAGAAGCAGCATGTAACTCCTGCTCTGGTACACGATATCCACAAGGTTCTTCGGACAGCTTTCAATCAGGCCCGGCGCTGGAAATATATTCGGCAAAATCCGTTTGTTGATGCGGATGTTCCGGATCACAAATCCAAGGAGCGGCCAGCGTTTGCTCCGGAAGAATTTGAAAAGATACTGGAATATACCGATGACGACAGCGATTATGAGCGTTACACAATCCATGTTGCTCTCTGCATCCAGTATTATTGCACGACCCGTGGCGGCGAAGTCGGAGGACTCCAGTGGCCTGACTACAATCCAAAAGAAAAAACGATGCACATTTACAAGGCACTCGACCGTGTGGACAAGAAGAACCTTGACCTGCCGAAGCTCGTAATCTACTACACGTTTCCAATTTTGAACCCGTATAACAAAACTGTGACGGTTCTGAAAGCGCCGAAAACGGAAGCAACGGAGCGATTTAGCAAATTGAACAACCTCATGATCGAGAAGCTGGACCGTTTGAAAGCCATGCAGGAAGAAATGGTGGAAACCGTCTTCGGAGACGCCTATCAGGACAATCAGCTGATAATCTGCCAGCCGAATGGACGCCCTATTATGCCGGAGCAGCTGAACAGGAAGTTCAAAGACATTATTTTAGAGATGCGGGCGAATGGGTTTGTGTTTACCAGCGTCCCGGAGCACAAGCTGGATGAGGTTGTCTTTCACAGTGTTCGCGCCGCCAGCGCCACAAAGAAAATGAAAGTGTCTGGTGGCAATGTCAAGGCAGTGATGAGGGCCGGCGGCTGGGCCGAACCCGATATGGTGATACACTACTCCAAAGCCTATGATGAAGATCAGGTTGACATCGTAAATCAGATGGAAAATGACTACCGAAAGGCTGGGGACGCAGGTGCATCACCGGATACGGAAGCGCTACTGCGTATCATTCAGGATAATCCAGAGCTGGTTGCCAAGCTGTTATCGACCGTAAAATAGGTCAAAAACCTTAGCTGAAAAATTCTGGTGAGGCGAAAAAAACCTTAGCCGGGCCCATTTTAGCCCCCAAAATGGCTTTTTTAAGAGGCCAAAAACCTTAGCTGGAAGGATGGAAAAAATGCAAAAAAATGCTTACTTACAATCGCAACTTGTAAGTAAGCATAAAGCCGGAAAGCCTTATTCCGACGGGGTTTTCTGGCGTGCCTGAAGGGATTTGAACCCCCGACCCCACGCTTAGGAGGCGTGTGCTCTATCCTACTGAGCTACAGACACATATTGAGTTTTTGGTGTACCGTTCAAAGTTCACTTAGGAGGCGGACGCTCTATCCTGCTGAGCTACAGAAACACATATTAGGATTGATGAATAAATTCATACAGAATTTCTTCTGTCTACTGCCCTATTCATCACAGGCACGATGTCAATTATAATTCATATTCCCTGATTAAGTCAAGTCCCTTTGTAAAAAATACGCCTGTTTCTATCACAAAATTCCGTTGTTTTTAAAATTAGCTGTTCCCTGCATCCAGATCCGCCCTTTAAACCTGCGGCCGGGACTTGGTTCACCCAGCAAATCCATCTTATTGATGGCGACCCGGAAGAATAAATCATTACATTCCAGATTCATATCATAGATTTCTTCACCGGTTATCCTGTTTTTCTTCAAATCGATATCGCGGATCTCGCCTACCACTGAATACTGGTCACATTCAATACCGCTTGGCATGAAACAGGTATCTACAATCGAATAAATATCCTCTTTCACCACACGTCTTGAGGCCTGGGAATAAAGATCAATATCCTCTATTGTTAATGATTCCATCGCGTCCTCGTCACCATTCTTCGCCGCTTCCAATAGACTGTCCCTGTTCCGTGAAGCTACCTTGGCTTTTTCTATCTGCATGGCTGTTTTTTTAATTGGAAGAAGAATCTTTCCATGGACCGACAGCGCTGACAGGCTGGCCGATTCCACCTTGACCGGTGAATTGGTTTTCTGGGTCCTCTCCCTGTATTCCATTGGGTTAAGAAGGTAAAATATTAATGAAATTCCCACTTTATATTCATCCAGCAGACCTGCATATGTTTCTTTTTCTGCATGGCGCTGTATGGAACATTCCGCCTTCGATGTGACAGTATCGTTGGAAATATAGGGAAAATAGTATTCCACATCCAGTTCATCTTTTTCATTCAATTCACCGTACATGGCGATTCCCAAACCCGGGGCAATTTCTGTCTTCATCTCACACAAATTGGTATCTCTGTCTATTTGTATACACTTGGAACTCACCGCTTCCTTAGAGAGGCAGCGAAGGAGCGCCCTTATGTCGTTCTTCTTCTGATACATGCTGAATCCCGCAGCGCGTAAAAACTTATGCATTCTTTCACCTTCTATCCTTTTAAATTTATTGTTGCTCTTTTTTGTATCTATTACTTTTACTACAAAACACGGAAATTTGCAATACTTTTGACCGATTCTTCTCAGCAACAGCTATTTTCACTGCAACAGACCGGAGGCTTGCAATGGGTTTAGTGATAACCCAGAGCCCGTTCGAGGGCCTCCTTTTCCTCACTTCCCAGAAGCACTTCCGTTTTCCCCTCCACAACATCTTTCATATAGAGGTAACAGCCTTCCCTGCTGTGTACGGAGTTCAAAACAAATCCTGTATTATTATCGTCCAAAAGAGCGATTACAAAACTCAGGTTTCCGCCCATTCCTTTAAAAGCATTATACTTTACAATTCCTGTTTTCTGGTATCCGGCTTTGACCTGCTCCTCCATGGACTCGATCAAATCTTTATTTGCTCTGTCCTCAGACCGGAGAAACGCAGCTTCATCCATTAGATCCAAAATCGTATCCTCCAGAGTTTCCGCATCCTTTCCCCTCATAAACATATCATATCTGCGGTACAGCTTCTTATACTGTGAAAGGCAGATAATGGTGACAATCAATGATATTAAAGTTAGTACGCTTAACCCGATAATCAAAAATCCAGGATCAAATCCTATGTTATTCAATATACTATTTTCCATCTTATGTCCTCATTTCAGTTCTTTAATTTCTATGACATTGAAAAGTGTGCAATAAAATTCATAAAAATTAATATTTAACCATTAATGGACTGGAGAAGCTCTGCTATTCTTTCCAGTTCCGCAGATGAATAATATTCAATTTCGATACGCCCTTTATTTTTATCCTTCTTATTAATAATAACTTTTGTACCCATCACAGCTTTTAATTTGTCTTCCAGATCCTGATAAAAGATATTGAAATCCTTTTCTTCCGGTTTAACTTCTTTAATCTTCGCAGGTTTTGTTAATAATTTAACTAATCGTTCCACTTCTCGGACACTTAATTTATTATTAATAATCTTATTGGCAATTTGATACTGCTGTTCCCCATCTTCCAGGACAAGAAGCGCTCTTGCATGGCCGCCTGTAATCCTGTTTTGTATTAACAGTTCCTGTACTCTCTCATCCAGCTTTAAAAGACGCATGCTGTTTGTTATTGTCGCTCTGTTCTTAGCAACACGCTCGGCTACATCTTCCTGTTTTAAACCGAATTCCCGGATCAGCATCTGGTATGCCTTAGCTTCCTCTATGGGATTCAAATCTTCACGCTGGACATTCTCGATCAGTGCAATCTCCATTGTCTGCTGTCTTGTATATTCTCTTATTATAACAGGAACTTCCTTCAGACCGGCCAGCTTTGCAGCCCGCCAGCGGCGTTCTCCTGCAATGATCTCATAATTATCCCCCATGGGCTGTTTTTGGACCAGAAGAGGCTGCAATACACCATATGCTTTTATGGAATTTGCCAGTTCATTCAGTTGTTCTTCATCGAACATCTTTCTGGGCTGGCTGCTGTTTGGTTCGATTTTCGTGATGTTCAGGAATTTTTCCTTTTCAACTTCTACGATTTTTACTTTTTGTACCGGCTTTGTTGTCTTTTTTGCAGCCGGTTCCGTTTTTTTCTGAGGTTTTTTGGCAACAGGAAGTACCATATCCATTTTCTCCAGGTTAGCTTTCTTATCTGCATGATCTGCCGGCTCTTCCGGGGTTCCTGTTCTTATCTCCTCATTAACAGCTTCCGGAGCCCTTGGTTTTGTCTGGGAAATATCATAATCGTCACCGAAAAAAGCTCCTAATCCTTTTCCAAGTCCTGTCCTCTTCGACATTGTTTCCTCCCTTTGTGCTGTGTTGTTTATTCATCCATTCATTTTTTATTACTATATGCTCTATTTTATGAAGAAGTAACAAATGTAATTTTATACATTCTCAGCTATATCTGTTATAGTTCCTCTCCTCTGCTGATTACTTCAGCGGCTAGGAGCCTGTAGCTTTCTGCCCCTGTCGATTTACTGTCATAAATATTAATCGGCATTCCGTGACTTGGAGCCTCCGCCAAACGTACGTTTCGTGGTATAATTGTTTTATATATTTTTTCATTCAGGTTATTCTTAACATTCTCAACAACTTCCAGAGACAAATTTGTTCTGGCATCATACATTGTAAATACTACTCCTTCCATCTCCAAAGAAGGATTCATCTTTCTTTTTACAATATTAATTGTGCGCAGAACCTGGCTTAATCCTTCCAGGGCATAGTATTCACACTGTATTGGAACCAATACGGTATCTGCAGCCACTAATGCGTTCAATGTTAAAAGACTCAGAGATGGCGGACAGTCAATTATAATAAAATCATAGTCGTTTTTCACTTGATCCAGGTGGCTTTTTAAAACAAACTCTTTATTTTCCACATCCAGAAGTTCAATCTCCGCACCGGAAAGATTGGAATCTGAAGGAAGTACATCCAGATCTTCCTGGACCTCACGCTGCAGACAATCTTCAAAAGAACAATCCCCCAGCATCATTTCATATACGGTATCTTCAATCTGGCCTTTTTCCAGTCCCAGACCGCTGGTAGCATTCCCCTGCGGATCAAAATCAATTGTCAAAACTCTCTGACCTGCTTCAGCAAGACAGGAGGACAAATTAATCGCAGTCGTAGTCTTTCCGACCCCGCCTTTTTGGTTTGCAATCGCTATTGTACGTCCCATGATGTTTCCTTTCTAAAACGTTTTTCTCCTACACGTCATTTTATAGTATAGCACATCTGCTTTCTATTTCCTACTTTTTGCTGTAAAAAAGTCTATTTTCTTTACTAAAATGTTTCACGTGAAACATTTTAGTTTTTGGTAAAACTGCTGATATTTTCGATTGGCACACTAAACCGGTGCCTTTTCATGCAATTTTATGTTTCCATATTTCTCTATAAAATAATTTACACTATTTGCTCCATCATGCTATAAGAGACTGTAAGGTGCGTATAATATTATGTAACAGTCTTTTCTTTAAGAATATTGTAATGCACATCCGGGAAGATCTGTGGTATAATTTGTGTTATACAAAACCTGCGGACCCCATAAATATTCACCAGGCTTTTTATGATTCGCTTACAGTTTATCTGTCAGGAGGTATCAATGAATACAAAAAATAAAATCATGACATTGTTAGCATTGTCAGCAGGCGGAGCTGCCGCTACTGCCCTCTTTAATAAATATATAAAAATCACTGCCGTCTCTAAGAATCTTATGAGTGAACCGCATCCGCTCTGTTACAAATGGCGTCTGGGTAACATTCATTATACAAAGATTGGTAACGGCAGGCCTCTGCTCCTGGTACATGATTTAAACTTTGCATCCAGCGGCTACGAGTGGACTTTACTGATTGATAAATTAAAACAGAACTATACCGTTTATACCATTGATTTACTTGGCTGCGGCCGTTCAGAAAAGCCGAACCTGACTTACACCAATTATCTCTACGTCCAGCTTCTCTGTGATTTTATTAAATCAGAGATCGGACATAGAACAAATATTATTGCTACCGGAGAATCTGCTGCTCTGGCAATTATGGCGTGCAATAATTCACCTGAACTTTTCGATCAATTAATGCTGGTGAATCCGGACAGTTTGGCAAGCTGCAGTCAGATACCTGGAAAAAATGCTAAATTCTATAAATTGATACTGGATTTGCCAATCGTTGGTACTCTTCTATATCATATTGCCAGCAGCCGGAATATTATAGAAGAATCATTTGAGGAAAGATACTTTTATAATCCATATTCTGCTAAACCATTCTATATTGATCATTATTTTGAATCGGCTCATTTAGGAGAATGTCCGAAAGCCGTCTTTTCAAGTATGGAATGCAAATATACGAAGTGCAATATTATCAATGCATTGAAGAAAATTGACAATAGCATCTTTATTGTGGGCGGAGCTGAAGAGCCATATATTTTAGATAACATCGAAGAATATAAACTCTATAACTCAGCAATTGAATCCTCAATTATCAGTAAGACAAAGCATCTGCCGCAATTGGAAAATCCGGCTAAACTGCTGGATGCTATATCCATGTTTTTTGCCTAAGATAAGGAGAGGAATGTTTCACGTGAAACATTCCTCTCCTTATTTTTTTTTAACCTTGGGACCCGCCGCAAGCCAGCGAACGGGGTGATGAGGTGTGTATACGAGTCTTTTGTCCCGGAGGAAGATTGTCATGATTTGGGGCGGAGGGGACATGGGAGTCCGCCGGTGCTTAGCGAGGTTCCTCACGAGCTTAGCACCGATGCGCACTCCAAAGAGTGCAAACGGTCCCCGCAGCAATTCATTCCGGCCGGATTCCCCCTCACGACCAACCTCCAACCGGGGGACGAAAGACTCAGCCAAAACCTCACCACACCGGACATGGTCCGTTCCGGACGCGTCCTCCAACCCTAAAAATATTCATCGCAATGGTTCTTTAGAGGGCATTCCTGCTTTTCTTGGATATTTTTTATTGAGAGGCGCTGTTTTTCTTATTTTTACCAGACTTCTTTCATCGGCGTTTGGCAAGGTAAACGTTATAATTTCTTCGATCTCACCACTCAGTTTTTTCACAGCCCCTCTTCCATTTGCCAGTTCTTCCTCCAGCTTACCCGATTTGTAAGGAACAAAACAACCGCCAACCTTTACAAACGGCATACAATATTCTGCCAGCGTAGATAAGTTTGCGACTGCTCGTGAAACACAAATATCAAATGTTTCACGTGAAACATTATCCCTGCCATAATCTTCTGCTCTGCCATGAACAGCGGTAATATTGTCCAGTTGCAGCGTTTCAACGACTTCGTTAAGAAATTTTACTCTCTTATTCAAAGAATCTAAAAGTGTTATTTTCAATTCCGGAAACGCTATTTTTAATGGAATTCCAGGAAATCCAGCCCCTGTGCCTACATCGATCAGACTCTGGCTTTTTTGACCGATATCCACAATTATTTTTTTTAAAGATAAGCTATCCACAAAATGTTTCGTGACAACCTCATCCAACTGTGTAATAGCAGTCAGATTAATCATTGAATTCCAATGAATTAACAGTTCATAATAATTATAGAACTGCTCTATCTGGCGTTCCGTCAATTCAACATCTATTTGCTTTAATTCTTCTTTCAACTGACAGACAAACTTTTCATCCATATTTTTTATTCCTCACCTATTCTCACGGATTTTTCATACTGACTTTCTCAGAACTATCTGCCGGCTTCTGGTAACGCATCTGCTCCAGATGAACCATCAATACCGATATATCCGCTGGAGATACACCTGAAATTCTGGATGCCTGACCTATATTGGCAGGCTTGTACAAATTCAGTTTCTGGACCGCTTCTTTTCTCAGGCTCTTTACCTCAGAATAATCAAATTTTTCATCCAGTTTCTTTCCTTCCATCTTCTTGAACTGAGCCACCTGCTGCATCTGACGCCGTATATATCCCTCATACTTAATATTTATATTAATCTGCTCTGCTACGTCTTCCGGCAGATAGGGCCTTTCCTGGTCAATTTCAGTTAACATAACATAGTCCAATTCGGGCCTGCGCACCAATTCAGCAAGAGTTGTCCCTGTCTTAAGAGGAGTACTGTCATGGGAGGCCAGAAATTCCTGTACTTCCTTTGTGGCTCCTATCGTCTTTTTTTCCAGACGGGTCACTTCCTGTGCAATAGCATTCTCTTTCCAAAGAATACGTTTATAAAGTTCGTCACTGACAAGGCCTATCTCATGTCCGATGGCGCGTAAACGGAGATCTGCATTATCCTGTCTCAGCAACAGACGGTATTCCGCTCTGGAAGTCATCATACGGTACGGCTCATGACTCTCCTTCGTCACCAGATCATCGATCAGAACTCCAATATACGCCTGTGACCGATCAAGGATAATCGGTTCTTTCCCCTGAATTTTTCTGGCAGCATTTACTCCGGCCATGAATCCCTGTACTGCGGCCTCCTCGTAGCCCGAACTTCCGTTAAATTGCCCTCCGCTGAATAAACCTTCTATGTTCTTAAATTCCAGTGATGCTTTCAGCTGTCTGGAATTGATGCAGTCATACTCAATTGCATATGCATTTCTTACAATTTTTACATTTTCCAATCCCGGAACAGTCCTGTACATTGCAAATTGAACATCCTCCGGAAGTGAGCTGGACATCCCCGCCAGGTACATCTCATTTGTATATAATCCCTCCGGTTCTACAAATACCTGATGGCGGATCTTATCAGGGAATTTCACCACTTTGTCCTCAATAGACGGACAATACCTTGGTCCAGTACCCTCGATTGCACCGGAAAAAAGCGGAGAACGATCAAGATTTTCCCTGATTATCTCATGTGTCTTTTCATTCGTATAAGTCAGCCAACAAGACACCTGTTCTTTCTGTACGGACTCCGGATCCGTTGAAAAAGAGAAAGGAATGACCCGCTCATCTCCAAATTGTTCCTCCATCTTTGTAAAATCAATGCTTCTCTTATCAACCCTGGCCGGCGTTCCCGTTTTGAAACGGTACATCTCAATTCCCAGATTTTTCAAAGATTCGGTTAAATGATTCGCCGCCTGGAGACCATTAGGCCCAGTCGGGTTACTCACATCGCCATAGATACATCTGGCGCGCAGATATGTTCCTGTGGCCAGAATTACGGCCTTACAATAGTAAACTGCACCGGAAAATGTCTTTATTCCTTCTATTTTTCCATCTTTTGCAAGAATTTCACAAACTTCTCCCTGCCGGATTGTCAGATGTTTAGTATTTTCCAGTGTATGTCTCATTCTCTTTGTATAAGCCTGCTTATCAGCCTGAGCGCGGAGAGAATGCACTGCAGGACCTTTTGACTGGTTCAGCATCTTAGACTGGATGAATGTTTCATCAATATTCTTCCCCATTTCACCGCCCAGGGCATCCAGTTCCCGGACAAGATGTCCCTTGGAACTTCCGCCAATATTCGGATTACAGGGCATCAGCGCAATACTGTCCACACTTACAGTAAACATAATTGTCTCAAATCCCATTCTCGCTGCAGCGAGAGCCGCCTCACAGCCGGCATGTCCTGCTCCAACCACTACAATATCATAATTTTCTGTTAAACACGGCATTTAACTTCCTCTTTTCTGTCATTCCTGTAACCTTCATACTGCAAAATCACAAAACAACTGCATATTATAACAGTTAAGACAATATAATCTGTTGCTGCAAATTTTCTCAGTTATCGGGTTCTTTTTCTACTATTTTCCCATACAGAATTTATTGAAAATCTCATTGACAAGATCGTCTTCCAGCGATTCGCCGATAATTGTTCCCAACTGCTCATAAGCGTTCATCAGATCTATGGAATAAAAATCCTCCGGCATCTGGTCTTCAATGCTCTGTTTCACCAGACTGAGGCTCTTTAACGCTTCGCTCATCGCTGTCTTATGTCTGACATTCGTAATCATGACTTCATCATTAAAGTCGATCTCACCGCTTAAAAATAATTCTTTTATTTTCTCTTCCAAAAGGTCTATTCCCCTTTGCTCTTTGGCAGAAACAGCCACTACCTCTTTGCCTGTCTTCTCCTTTATCTCTTCCGGTGTCAGTACCATCTCAAGATCCGTTTTATTTAAGAGGACAATCGACTTTCTCCCTTCGATCAGATTCATAATCTGATAATCATTTTCATCCAAAGGACAAGAACCATCCACCACATAAATCAGCAGATCCGCATCATCTGCATTCGCCCTTGCCTTATCCACGCCGATTTTTTCCACCACATCTTCCGTTTCGCGAATACCGGCCGTGTCCACTATGTTCAGGCTGATACCGTGAAGACGTATGTTTTCCTCCAGCGTATCTCTGGTAGTTCCTGCAATGTCTGTTACAATTGCCCTCTCCTCCCCCACCAGTACATTCATCAGGGAGGACTTCCCGGCATTTGGTTTTCCCAGAATAACCGTACGGATTCCCTCAGACAGTACCCGTCCGCTGTCAAATGTGGAAATAGCCCGATTCAGTTCTTCCTGCATATCGTTCACTGTCACTTTTAACTTTTCCGGATAACCGTCTAAAGAAATATGCTCCGGATCATCCAGCGCCGACTCGATAAATGCTATCTCGAACAGCAGTTTTTCACGCAGCTCCTTCACCTTTTTAGACATGGAACCGCTTAATTGGCTCACCGAGCTTTTCAGAGCATAATTATTTTTTGAATTTATGACATCAATTACTGCCTCTGCCTGTGAAAGATCAATTCTCCCATTCAGAAAAGCCCGTTTTGTAAATTCTCCGGGCTCCGCCATTCTCGCTCCGTATTTAATAACCGTTTCCAGTATTTTTTTCATCACAAGAACGCCGCCGTGACAGTCTATCTCAACCGTATCCTCAGCTGTATAGCTGTGCGGCCCTCTCATTACAATGGCAAGTACCTCATCTATTATCTCATCACCGTCCTGGATATGTCCATAGTGGACGGTATATGTTTTTTCCTCTTTTAATTTTTTTCTCTTATTCTTAGGGCGGAATATTCTATCGACTATATCAAATGCTTCGTTTCCGCTGACCCTTATGATACCTATTCCCGAATTGGTAAGCGCCGTCGCAATGGCGGCAATTGTGTCTGAAGTCATCATATTTTTCATTCCTCGGTTTTAACTGTCTGCCAACATGGATTACCTAAATAATTTACCGCACACCATGATTTAAAAAAATGTTCAAACAGGGCTTTTATAGTAAAAGACAACTATTTGAACATTTTTTATTCACGGTTATTACTTATTTTATAACAGTTCAAACAGCATGAAATGTTACCTTATTTTTCATTTCTGTCGCTTCTGTCATTTCTATCTCTTCTGTTTTCTCTCTTTAAAGAAATAATAACGTGTCTGAACGGCTCTTCCCCATCACTTCTTGTCACAACATATTTGTCGTTCTGAAGAGCGGCATGGATAATACGTCTCTCGTAAGGATTCATTGGCTCAAGAGATACAGAACGTTTCGTTCTTTTAACCTTGTAAGCAATATTCTTTGCAAGTGTTTCCAACGTCTCTTTTCTTCTCTCACGGTAATTTTCCGTGTCGAGCTTCACTCTGATATAATCACTGCTGGATTTATTCACAACAAGGCTCACAAGGTACTGAAGGGAATCCAGGGTCTGTCCTCTCTTACCGATCAGAATACCCATATCATCACCTTTCAGGTTTACATTCATCTCTTTTTCCGTCTCATTATACTCAACGCTGATATCTACTGCCATATTCATCGCATCAAATACCTGCTCGAGAAATTCGATGGCTTTATCCTGGAGGGTCTCTTTCCTCTTAGCCCGGATAATTGCCGGTTTAGAACCAATTCCAAGAAATCCGGCACTGCCTTTTTCAACTATTTCATATGTCAGCTTATCGCTGGTCGTCTGAAGCTCTATCAGCGCTTTTGTAACTGCTTCTTCTACTGTTTTTGCGGTAACTGTAACCATATCCATACGGCACCCCTCCTACTTGTTGTGCTTCTCATTATACTTCTGCACCATTTTTGCTTTGGAAGCAAGACTTCCAGGCTTCGGATCTGAATTATAGAACTCCGTTGATTCTTTTACCTGTCTGTCAATCTTTGACAGCTTTTCATTTCTCAACTGCTCTTCTTTCTCTGTCTGTGCCTGTATATTCTTTAAGTTAGCGCTGGCATTCTGGTTTACCTTGGCCGGAGGAAGTCCCTTCTTGGCGCGTTTCTTATTCATCTTATCGACATTCTTCTGAATCAGCTCGTCCATATCGACTTTATTCATGTAAGAATTAACTGCAAGCTGCTGCACAATCTGGAATGCACCCTGAACTACCCAGTAAATACCGATAGCGGCCGGGAACGTAAAACAGAAAAATACGGATACCAGCGGCATTGTCATCATCATGGTATTCATTGTCTGCGCACCGGGAGCATCCGGATCCATCTGCTGTGTATTGCTCATCAGCTTTGTGGAGAACCACTGTGTCAGACCGGCCAGGATCGGAATAAGCCATGCAATTGAAATGTTGGTAAAACCGGTGAACGGCGCCGTTGCAAGGTTGATTCCAAGGAACGAGTTCATCTGTTCGATTTTAGAAGCATTTTCTGCAATTACATTTGAAATCTGCGGGAATGTATCTGCAAGCGCCTGCCAGTTGGAAGGCGTAAACTTGTATAATAAATCTACAACTTTATCTGCATTATTATAGTCTATTTTATCAATTGCCAGACCATAGCTGCTGGCAACGTCAGCAATCTTATTGATAAAATCAGGCTGTTTCTGTAACGGCTCCACTACATTATCAAAAAAGATTCTTACCGAAGGAACATAGGCCGGTATGTTATAGATAACACGGTACAGGGCTATGATGATCGGAAACTGAATCAACATCGGCAGACAGCCTGCCGTTGGACTGGAACCATATTTTTCATATATGGCCTGCATCTCCATCTGCTGCTTTGTCATAGATGTCTGATCTTTTTTACCCTTGTATTTTTTCTGAACCGCCTGAATTTCCGGGTTCATAAGGGACATCAGCTTTGATGATTTCTGCTGCTTAATCGTCAGCGGAAACAAAAGTAATTTCGTAATAATTGTAAAAAGGATAATACAAAGACCAAGATTGAGAATCCCAAAAGAACTGGTGATTCGAAACAGAAAGTCCATGATATACCCAAACAGGCTGATAATCGGTCCCATAATTGAACCGGCCTTAGTTGCTACTATAAATTCCAATGAATTACCTCCTCATCCTCTACGGAACTGGATCATAACCGCCTTCTGCAAACGGATGGCATCTGAGTATCCTTTTGCAGGCCAAAATCATACCTTTAAACGCGCCGTACTTTTGTACTGCCTCAATGGCGTATTGAGAGCAGGTAGGCGTGTACTTGCAGTGAGGTCCTGTAAGCGGGGAAATATATTTCTGATATCCCCGTATCATCTTTATAAGGATTTTTTTAATCAATATTCTCACTTCGATTCTCTAAAATGTTATGAAGTCCGCACAAGTGCAGATATGCACTTTCGATTTTTTTGAAATCTGATTCTTTTGCTGCAGCTCTCGCTACAACGACGATGTCTAATCCTGTCTTTACCCGATCTTTATTCAATCTGTAACTTTCCCTTACCAGCCTGGTAATGTGATGACGTACAACGCTGTTCCCGACTTTTTTACTTACGGATATTCCTATCCTTGTGTCTTCCCTCTCCGTCTTAATTACATACATTACCAAAAGCTTGTTAGCGAATGATCTTCCTGTCCTGTAAACCTTCTGAAAATCACTGTTTTTTTTAATTGAATTAAATTTTTTCATATTTAATAAACAAAAGGCCACAATCAAAATTGCGGCCCTGGTTCATTAAGCAGATAATCTTGCTCTTCCTTTTGCTCTTCTTGCAGCCAGAACTTTTCTTCCACCTGCGCTGCTCATTCTAGCTCTGAAGCCGTGAACTTTCGCTCTCTGTCTCTTTTTAGGCTGAAATGTCATCTTCATAACGCAAACACCTCCTCGTAATCTAATATATCTTCAGAAAGATCATCTTAACATAGTTAGACTATTCTAAATTAAACATCCTCTCAATTATATAGAAGAAAAACCACTTCGTCAATAAGAAAATCAAGAAATTTCATGAGTTTTTATCAAATTTTGCCCACTTTTTTCCAGATGTATTCCCTCCGGCCCCCTCGAGAATGAAATAACACCCAGGCTGCGCAGGTTTTCCAGTATTTTTTTCAGTCTGTAGCCGGTACATTCTTCTCCTGCTCCAGCCAGTTTATTCCCTATTTCCCTCCTGTTTTTAACTCCGTCTGCTACTAACGAAAGGATGAAAAGAATCATCCTGTTTTCCTTTTGTGAATACGTTTCTGAAAGAATTTGCCTTAACCGGTCCGGCTCGTCAGTCTCATAAACGGCGCTGTCCGTAATAGCCGCAGTAAAGTCCCCTCCCTTTTTTGAACCGGTAAACGCGCCTTCCGCATATCCGAATAATTCACTCTCTAAAAGGGACGGCGCAATGGCGGCACAGTTAATGCTGACAAAAGGATAATTTCTCCTGCCGGAGGCTCAATGAAGTGACTGGGCCATCAATTCTTTTCCTGTTCCGCTCTCCCCCATAATTAAAGTCGTTTTATCAATCCTTGCGATCCTCTCCGTTTTTTTTATACAGGAAATCATGGCGGGACTTTCTGTCCTGATATCGGAAAACCGGTACTTTGATGTATAACCTTTCGTACTCAACTGTCTTTTAAGAGAATAGCTCTATTTTCAATTTCCTCGGCCTCCTGCAGGATTATCATATAATTACATCCCTGGTTATCTCCCCTTATAATACATTCCATATTGAAAACAAGTGATGCTTTACCGGCAGGATACATAATCAGTTTATTTCTGTATGATTTTCTTTTTTCTATATAAGTCAGCAGCTCCCCTGTCTCCGGAACCTCTTCAATCTTTTTTCCATACAGCTTACCTGTAACATGGAACAGATCCATAAATCTTGAATTATACTCAACCACCTCCATCCTGTCGGTTAAAATGATGATCCCGCTGTCAATATAATCCAGGATCAGACGTATTTGAGAGTGAAAGGCTGACATATCATTGTATATATTAATTACAAGAGTCGAAGCCCCCTTATAACTGCAGCAGTATCTGAGAAACGTATTTTCAAGCTCTTTATTAAATATATCCGCTTGCTGGGCTATCTTTAACAGCGTTGAAAATGCGATTTTCCTGTTTCCGAGACTGATAACCGGCTTTAAATCATCGAATAAATTCTGAGAATAATCATCGACAACAACTACATCATACTCCGTATCCGGCACTTTTCCATCCTCCCGGGGATAAAGCCAGATAAAGTTGTTAATTCCCTGTTCATACAGCAGACTGATCATTTTTCTGCTTATAAACGGGTCAAAACACATCAAAGCATACGTGCCGGCCCGAAACTTTCTCATCTGTTCAATATTCATCTCCGGATAGCTGAAGTCAATTGTCACAATCTTGGCCTGTTCCCCGATCAGATAATGGATTTTATTTATAATTTCCGAATTGCTTACAAGAATAATATCTGCATGAGACAAATACTCAGCCAATGGTTCCTCCTCATTCAGGAAACACGTACGTATCTCCATATATCCCCCAAAAAGCAAACTGAGGTCGTCATAATATATTTTTCCTATTTCCGGCCGGTATGTGAACAAAACCATCTTTTTCATATTTATTAAATCTCCTTAGCCATCATAATCAGATGAAATCCTTCCTCATATGCATTGGGCTGGATCCCGATCACTCTGAACCCATAATCCAGCATCCACTTGTAGTCAATCCTGTCACACTCGAGATCCCTGATGGCATCTGCTATATTCTCTATCTTTTTTCCATGTATATTAAAACCTGCCGAACTGATCCCGTTTCTGAATGTCAGATATCCTTTTCCTCTCGCATATCCGGCTGCCGTATCAAGCAGTCTGCCCAATTTATGTTCCAGTTTAAAAACCCCGTTATCATTAAAACCGCTGCTTGCCTCTTCTGCCGCTGCAGGAATTGTATTTTTCCCGCTCTTTGCCCTCTGATACTTTTTTTAAACCGGATGGAAGCTAATCTGCCTGCTTCCATCCGGTTTTTATCTGTCCACATTCATAATCAACAAAATGTGCCTCATTTTTATTATCAAACTATATTTTGTGGATTCTGAAACCCTTGATTTTAAAGGAAATCCACCGGTTATTCACATACTTTACATAACTTATCCACACTTTGGGGATAACTTGTGGATAAATAGTGGGATAATATCTTGATATCCTGTTTATTGTTCACAACAAGAACTGTGATCTCTTTATTTTTCAATACTTCCTGATCGTGGATAACCAAAAATCAGTTATACACATACATAACCCCGGCAGGCAGGGACACCGCCGTGAAACGGCGCTTTTTGACCTTTCTGTGCATCTCGATGCATTTTATTATTCGCAGCATGCCGCTTTTGGGCGGTGTGTGAATAATAAGGCGATTAATTAAACTCAAATCTTTTAATTGAAAAATACTTTATAATAATGTAGAATAGGTATTAGATTGGGCAAATTTGCAGTTTTGCTTTTTTATTACACTTAGGAGACTTACTATGTTAGAAAAAATCAAGGAAAAATGGGACCAGATTCTACTGCACATAAAGGAAGAGCATGAATTGACCGATGTTTCATTCAAAACATGGCTGCTTCCCACCGAACCATACGATGTCAAAGGAAATACTCTTCAGATCCTGGTGCCGGACATCCATTTTCTCGGATATATTAAGAGAAAATATGGATTTCTGCTTCAGATTACGATCGAAGAACTGACCGGAATCGAATGTGAATTAGAATTTGTAACACTGGAACAGGTTGGCGCCCGACAGGAAGAAGCTGATAAGAGCCAACTAATTAACCGCGCACTGGAAGTAAACAGGCAGGTGATACAGAACGCCAATTTAAATCCCCGATATACGTTTGACAGTTTCGTCGTAGGTGCCAACAATAATCTGGCGCATGCGGCTTCTTTGGCTGTCGCCGAATCTCCAGGTGAAATATACAACCCGCTTTTTATATATGGAGGAGTTGGTCTTGGCAAAACTCATCTTATGCACTCCATCGGCCATTTTATTCTCAAGAATAATCCGCAGGCCAAAGTTTTGTATGTCACAAGCGAGAAGTTTACCAATGAACTGATCGATGCGATCCGAAATAAAAACAATATATCCACAACGGAATTCCGTGAAAAATACAGGAATAACGATATCCTTCTGATCGATGATATCCAGTTTATCATCGGTAAGGAAAGTACGCAGGAGGAATTTTTCCACACCTTTAACTCCCTGTATGAAGCCAAAAAGCAGATTATCATTTCATCCGATAAGCCGCCGAAAGAGATTGAGACACTGGAAGAACGTCTCCGGTCACGCTTTGAATGGGGCCTTACCGTCGATATACAGTCTCCTGACTACGAAACGCGAATGGCAATCCTCCGCAAGAAAGAGGAACTGGAAGGTTACAACATCGACAATGAAGTAATCAAATATATTGCCACCAACGTTAAATCAAACATCCGGGAGCTGGAAGGAGCCCTCACAAAGATCGTCGCTCTTTCCAAATTAAATAAACAGGAAATCACAATTGAACTGGCCGAAGAAGCCCTCAAAGATCTGATTTCACCGAACGAGACAAAAGAAGTCACCCCTGAATTAATTATTCAGGTAGTAGCCGATCACTTCGGCATCACTCCGCTTGATATTTCTTCCCAGAAGAGAAACAAAGAAGTGGTTTTCCCCCGCCAAATCGTTATGTTCCTGTGCCGGAGCATGACAGATACGCCTTTGCAGGCTATCGGCAAATATTTAGGCGGCAGGGATCATACAACTATAATTCACGGATATGAAAAAATAGGGGCCGATATGGATAAGAACGAAAGTCTGCGCAATACCATAGAGATCCTGAAGAAAAAGATAAATCCACAATAAGCTGTGGATATACCGATGATAACGTGTGGATAAATGATCGAAAACTGAGGTTCATTTTCAGGTTGTGGATAAACCTCAAGTTATCCCTCTTTATATCGGCAGTTTTACACAATGATTTCTACAGGGACAAACCTTTGTGTTCAGGGCCTGTCCGGGCTTTTACACAAATTCACATCCCCTACTACGAATGCTACGGAATTTATATATAAATACCTCTAACCATCACAATCAATCTTAGCAAAGGAGTTATCAACAATTATGAAGCTTTCATTTAATAAAGACAATCTGATGAACGGCATCAATATCGTTCTGAAGGCAGTATCATCTAAAACTACAATGCCAATCCTGGAATGCATCCTGATCGATGCAACTTCCAACGAGATAAAACTGACCGGCAATGATATGGAGCTGGGTATAGAAACAAAAGTAGAGGGAATGATTCTGGAGAGAGGAAAGATAGCGCTTGATGCAAAGTTAATTTCCGACATCATAAGGAAGCTCTCAGGAGACGAATCTTTGATTACAATAGAATCTGATGAAAAATTCAATACAGTCATCACATGTGAAAAGTCTGTATTCAAAATACAGGGCAAGGACGGAGAAGAATTTTCCTATATCCCGCATATAGAGAGAGACAATTATATCTGTCTTTCCCAATTTACATTAAAAGAAGTCATCCGTCAGACGCTCTTCTCCACATCGCCGAATGACAGCAACAAAATGATGACAGGTGAATTGATCGAAGTAAATGATAATATACTGAAAGTGGTTTCTCTCGACGGCCACCGCATGTCGATCAGAAAAGTTATATTAAAAGATCAGTATCATGATATAAAAGTCATTGTTCCTGGCAAGACTCTTGGTGAGATCAGTAAGATACTGAACGGCGACAATGAATCAGAAGTACTTATTTTCTTTACTTCCAATCATATTATGTTCGAGTTTGATGATACGGTTGTCGTATCCCGTCTGATCGAAGGCGAATATTTCAGGATTAACCAGATGCTGTCCAGTGATTACGATACGAAAGTTACGGTCAATCGCAGAGAATTTATGGACAGTATAGAGCGCGCCAGCATTCTGATCCGTGAAAATGATAAAAAACCTATTATTATCAATATTACGGATGAGGGAATGGAGCTGAAACTCAATTCCGCCTTTGGTACAATGAATGCGGAGATAAATATTACAAAATTCGGAAAAGATCTTATGATTGGTTTTAATCCGAAGTTTTTGGTCGATGCACTTCGTATTATTGATGACGAAGAAGTTACTCTGTACATGATGAATCCGAAGTCGCCCTGCTTTATCAAAGACGAGGAAGAAAACTATATATACCTGATCCTTCCTGTAAATTTCAACGCGGCTTCAATCTAAAAAGGATAATAAGATGGAAACGATCAAATTAAGAGACGATTATATTAAACTGGGCCAGGCGCTGAAAGCGGCAGGCCTGGTGGAGAACGGAGTGGATGCCAAATTCGCCGTTCTGGACGGCCTCGTCAAGGTAAACGGCCAGCCCGAATACCAGAGAGGAAAAAAACTCTATGACGGAGACGAAGTTACCTTTGAGGGAACTACGATCAAAATCATAAAATAAAGGACTTCTCCCATGATTATTGAATCGCTGGAACTAAAAAATTACCGTAATTATAAAGAATTACATATCAATTTTGATCCGGGGACCAATGTGCTTTATGGAGACAATGCCCAGGGAAAAACCAATATCCTGGAATCTGTCTATGTATGCGCAACGACAAAATCACACCGGGGAAGCAAGGACAGGGAGATTATAGAATTCGGGGAGGAAGAATCCCATATTAAGATGAACATCAGAAAGGATGATGTTCCTTACCGGATTGATATGCACCTGAAAAAGAACAAGACAAAGGGCGTAGCAATCAACGGGATAGCAATCCATAAAGCCAGTGAGCTTTTTGGCGTTGTCAATGTGGTATTTTTTTCACCGGAAGATTTGAATCTGATAAAAAACGGCCCGGCGGAACGACGCCGGTTTGTTGATCTGGAATTATGCCAGCTCAACAGGCTGTATGTCCATTCTCTTGTTCAATATAATAAGATTATTCTGCAGAGAAATAAATTATTAAAAGAGATTGCCTTCAGGCCGGAATATGAGGAGATGCTGGATATTTACGATATGCAGCTGGTTTCCTATGGCCGTGAGCTGATCCATTACCGGAATGATTTTATCGATCAGATGAATGGGATTATCCGGGATATCCATTTTAATCTTTCCGGCGGAAAAGAAGAGCTGGAGATACGTTATGAACCAAATACGGAGGCAGACGTACTGGAAAAGGCTCTTAAGAAAAGCAGGATGCAGGATCTCAGGCAAAAAACAACACTTACCGGCCCGCACCGGGACGATATAAGTTTTTATGTAAACAATATAGACATCCGAAAATTCGGTTCCCAGGGCCAGCAGAGGACGGCGGCTCTATCACTGAAACTGGCGGAGATAGAACTCGTCAAAAAGATAGTTAAGGATTATCCGATTCTTCTGCTGGATGATGTTCTGTCGGAGCTGGATTCCGGAAGACAGGAGCATCTGCTTTCCGGGATCAGCCATATACAGACGGTTATTACCTGTACCGGACTGGATGATTTTATAAGCCATTGTTTTCAAATAGATAAGACCTTTAAAGTGGTAAACGGAACTGTTGACTGTGAGTAAAGTTAAGGAGGAACTTATGGGTTCAGAATATAGTGCAGATCAAATACAAATATTGGAGGGGTTAGAGGCGGTAAGGAAACGTCCTGGTATGTATATTGGAAGTACTTCCATGAGAGGCCTCCATCACCTCGTGTATGAGATCGTTGATAATGCCGTGGATGAAGCGCTTGCCGGTTTCTGTGATACGATTGAAGTACAGATAAATGAGGATAATTCGATCACGGTAGAGGACGACGGCCGCGGTATTCCTGTAGACATTCAGAAGAAAGCCGGTATTCCTGCGGTTGAGGTTGTATTTACGATCCTGCATGCCGGCGGTAAATTCGGCGGCGGGGGATACAAGGTTTCCGGCGGACTGCATGGTGTCGGCGCATCAGTCGTAAATGCTCTTTCCGAATGGCTGGAAGTAGAGATTTATAAAGAGGGTAAAGTCTACAAACAGAGATATGAACGGGGCAAAGTAATGTGCCCGCTCCGTGTGGACGGTGAATGCCCTCCGGATAAACATGGTACAAAAGTAACATTCCTGCCGGATAAAGATATATTTGAAGAGACGGTTTATGATTATGATACGCTCAAGATCAGGCTCCGGGAGACAGCTTTCCTCACAAAGAATTTAAGGATTGTGCTGCGTGATGACAGAGATAATAAAAAAGAAAAGGTATTCCACTATGAGGGCGGTATCAAAGAGTTTGTAACGTATTTGAACAAAAGCAATGAAAAGCTCTATGCGCCGGTCATCTACTGCGAGGGAACCAAGGAGCAGGTATATGTGGAAGTTGCCGTGCAGCATAATGATTCCTATACAGAGAATATATATACCTTTGTCAATAATATCAATACGCCGGAAGGCGGTACTCATCTGACCGGATTTAAGAATGCTTTGACGAAGACATTCAATGATTATGCAAGAAAGAACAAACTTTTAAAGGATAACGAACCGGCTCTCAGCGGCGAGGATATCCGAGAGGGAATTACCGCGATTATAAGTGTTAAAATTGAGGAACCGCAGTTTGAAGGACAGACCAAACAGAAGCTGGGCAACAGTGAGGCCAGAACAGCCGTTGATGCGGTTGTAAGCGAACAGCTTACCTATTTCCTTGAGCAGAATCCGTCGGTTGCAAAGATTATCTGTGAAAAGTCCATTCTTGCAAAAAGAGCAAGGGATGCGGCCAGAAAAGCCAGAGAGATGACCCGTAGAAAATCAGTTCTCGACGGTATGGCTCTTCCGGGAAAACTGGCAGACTGTTCAGATAAGAATGCGGAAAACTGTGAAATTTATATCGTTGAGGGAGATTCCGCCGGAGGTTCGGCAAAAGAGGCCAGGAATAAATCGAACCAGGCAATCCTTCCGCTGAGAGGAAAGATTCTGAACGTAGAAAAAGCCAGACTTGACAGAATCTATGGAAATGCCGAGATACGCGCAATGATTACCGCTTTTGGAACGGGAATTCATGAAGATTTTGACATCGAGAAGCTGAGATATAATAAGATTATCATTATGACCGATGCCGATGTGGACGGCGCCCATATCAGCACCCTCCTTCTTACATTCCTATACCGCTTTATGCCGGAACTGATCCGTCAGGGGCATGTATACCTGGCACAGCCGCCTCTTTATAAGGTGGAGAAGAATAAGAGGGTATGGTATGCATACAGCGACGAAGAACTTAATTCTATTCTGATGGAGATTGGCCGCGATACCAACAATAAGATTCAGCGTTATAAAGGACTTGGCGAGATGGATGCGGAGCAGCTCTGGGAGACAACAATGGATCCGGAGAGAAGAATCCTTCTGCGTGTCATGATAGACAATGAGACAGCATCCGAAGTAGATCTGACATTTGCCACACTGATGGGTGACCAGGTAGAACCGCGACGTGAATTTATAGAAGCAAACGCCAAATATGTTCAGAACCTGGATATCTGATAGCCGTCAGAGATTCAGCCCTTAGCTGAATGGTAACGGCAGCCGGAGCTGTGCAGCAGACATATGCGGCCGGTAATTTTCAGGCAGGATTGTGAGAGGAGAAAGAATGGAACCTAATGTATTTGACAAAGTTCATGATATAGACCTTAAAAAAACCATGGAGACATCCTACATCGATTATGCGATGAGTGTAATCGCTGCCAGGGCTCTGCCCGATGTGCGAGATGGTTTGAAACCGGTACAGAGAAGAGTACTCTTTTCCATGATCGAATTAAATAACGGACCGGATAAGCCGCACCGTAAATGCGCCCGTATCGTCGGTGATACGATGGGTAAATACCATCCGCACGGCGACAGCTCTATTTACGGAGCTTTGGTAAACATGGCCCAGAAATGGTCTACCAGATATCCGCTGGTTGACGGACATGGAAACTTTGGTTCGGTGGATGGTGACGGCGCCGCAGCCATGCGATATACGGAAGCAAGGCTCAGCAAGATTTCAATGGAGATGCTGGCCGACATCAATAAAGATACCGTTGATTTTGCCCCGAACTTTGATGAGACGGAAAAAGAGCCGGTTGTGCTTCCGTCCCGTTATCCCAACCTCCTTGTTAACGGAACTTCCGGTATTGCCGTCGGTATGGCAACCAACATTCCGCCTCACAATTTACGCGAAGTAATCGCCGGCGTTGTGAAAATCATTGACAACAGAGTGGAAGAGGGAAGAGAGACTTCTCTGGAAGAAATACTCGAAATTGTAAAAGGGCCGGATTTCCCCACCGGGGCAACGATCCTCGGCCGGGCCGGAATTGAAGAGGCATACAGGACGGGAAGAGGAAAAATCCGTGTACGCGCCGTATATGATATTGAGACACTGGCCAATGGAAAGAACAGGATTGTCGTAACAGAACTTCCTTATATGGTTAATAAGGCCCGTCTGATCGAAAAGATTGCAGAGCTTGTCAAAGAGAAAAAAGTTGACGGCATTACAGATTTAAGGGATGAGTCCAACCGTGAAGGCATGAGAGTATGTATCGAGCTCCGCCGCGATGTCAATGCCAATGTACTGATGAACAGGCTGTTAAAGCACACCCAGCTTCAGGATACATTCGGCGTGATTATGCTGGCTCTCGTTAATAACGAACCGCGGATCCTTAACTTAAAACAGATGCTGGAATACTACTTGCAGCACCAGGAGGAAGTAGTAACCAGAAGAACAAAATATGATTTAAATAAAGCGGAAGAGCGTGCTCATATATTGGAAGGCCTCATAAAGGCCCTGGATCATATCGACGAGGTAATCAAAATTATCCGCGGGTCCGCCAACGTGGCCGATGCGAAAGCACAGTTGATGGAGCGGTTTGCCCTGTCGGAGATTCAGGCTCAGGCTATCGTGGATATGCGTCTGAGGGCTCTTACCGGTCTGGAACGCGAAAAGCTGGAAAATGAGTATAGAGAGCTGATGGCAAAGATTGCTGAATTAAAGGCTATTCTGGCAGACGAGAAAAAGCTGCTCGGCGTAATCAGAGAAGAAATCATCGTCATTTCTGATAAATATGGAGATCAGAGAAGAACGGCAATCGGATATGATGAATATGATATGTCGGCAGAAGATTTGATACCGGATGATGACGTGGTAGTGGCTATGACAAATTTTGGCTACATTAAGCGTATGTCCAGCGACAACTTTAAGAGCCAGAACCGTGGCGGTAAAGGTATCAAGGGGATGCAGACAATAGATGAGGATTATATCGAAGATCTGCTTATGACGACAAATCATCATTATGTGATGTTCTTTACCAATACCGGGCGTGTTTACCGGCTGAAGGCATATGAGATACCGGAGGCGGGAAGAACTGCAAGGGGAACAGCGATTGTAAACCTTCTTCAGCTGATGCCTGGTGAAAAGATTACATCCATCATAGCGATGAAAGAATTCGAGGATGACAAATATCTGTTCATGGCCACCAGAAACGGTATGGTGAAAAAGACCTCCCTGAAGGAGTATGAGAATGTAAGAAAGAATGGCCTTCAGGCTATTGTTCTCCGTGAGAACGACGAATTGATCGAGGTTAAGAGAACCGATAATACGGAAGATATATTCCTTGTGACGAAAAAGGGAATGTGTATCCGTTTCCATGAGACAGACGTCAGAGTTACCGGCCGTGTATCTATGGGCGTAATCGGTATGAAGTTTGATGAAGATGATGAAGTAATCGGCATGCAGATGTCGAGCCAGGGAGAATGCCTGCTGGTTGCCTCCGAATACGGCTACGGTAAGCGGACTCCGATTGAAGAGTTTAACTGCCAGAACCGCGGCGGCAAAGGTGTGAGATGTTATAAGATTATAGACAAAACAGGCGATTTGATTGGCGCCAAGCTGGTAGACAACAGCAGGGAAATTATGCTGATAACCAACGAGGGCATTATCATAAAAATGTCGGTAAATGATATATCCATAATTGGAAGAAATACCTCTGGCGTAAAACTGATGAGCATTGATCCTGATTCCGGAATTGCCGTTGCAAGTATTGCAAAAGTACGTGAAAGTGAAAATAATCCGGATGACGAAGATCTGGAAGATGATATCACGGACGATGATGATATGGAAGAGGAAGGAAAGACAGAACAGGGCAGTGAAGAAATGCCGGAAAATTAAAAGCTGATAAAATAAGGCCGCAGGAAATGCCATATTCCTGCGGCCTTTGTGCAGCCAAAAAGGATTGCAAGAAGATAGGAAATACTTTATGATTAAATTAATGTAAAGACAGATAAATATAAAACCGGAAGACAAACTATTTGAAAACAAAGAGGTATTTAAGTATGAGAAAAGTTGATGTGACTGAGATTACAAAGAATGTAAAAGAAATGTGCATTGAGGCAAACCATTTCCTTTCGGAAGACATGAAAAAAGTTTTTGAACAGGCAGTTCAAAAAGAGAAGGCGCCACTGGGCCGCCAGGTTCTTAATCAACTGAAAGAAAATCTGGAAATAGCCGGTGCGGAGATGATTCCCATTTGCCAGGATACAGGTATGGCTGTTATTTTTATGAAGGTAGGGCAGGAAGTACATTTTGAGGGAGGTAACCTGACGGAAGCTGTTAATGAGGGAGTCAGACAGGGCTATGTCGATGGATATTTGAGAAAATCCGTAGTGAAAGATCCGATTTACCGTGACAACACAAAGGATAATACCCCGGCTGTCATTCATTATGAGATTGTGGAGGGGGATCAGGTTGACATAACAGTTGCCCCGAAGGGATTCGGAAGTGAAAATATGAGCCGGATATTTATGTTGAAACCGGCAGACGGAATTGAAGGCGTAAAAGAATCCATTCTGACAGCGGTAAAGGATGCCGGTCCCAATGCCTGTCCGCCTATGGTAATAGGAGTCGGTATTGGCGGAACCTTTGAAAAATGCGCGGTAATGGCAAAACATGCCCTAACCCGGGATCTGGAGGAAGAATCACCGGTACCTTATGTGAGAGAACTTGAAAAAGAAATGCTGAAAAAAATAAACAGCCTGGGAATCGGGCCAGGGGGCCTGGGAGGAACGGTGACTGCTCTTGCAGTAAATATTGAGACTTATCCGACCCATATTGCCGGACTTCCAATGGCGGTCAATATCTGTTGCCATGTAAACAGGCATATCCACAGAATTATATAAAAAAATGAAAAAAAGCTAAAGAAATGAAAATTTAGTCCGATAATATATATTGGATGGTAAACTTAGGAGGAATGAAAATGGAACGTACCATTCAGGCGCCGTTCACAAAAGAAACGGCAGAGAGTTTAAAAGCAGGAGATTATGTTTACATAGACGGTATCATTTATACGGCTAGGGATGCGGCTCACAAGAGGATGATTGAAACACTTGACGAGGGAAAGGAACTGCCTGTCGAAATTAAAGATACGGTAATTTATTACATGGGTCCTTCTCCGGCAAGAGAAGGCAGGGTGATCGGCTCGGCAGGCCCCACTACATCAAGCAGGATGGACAAATATACCCCCCGTCTTCTTGATTTGGGAATGGGAGCCATGATAGGAAAAGGAAAGCGGAGCAAAGAAGTGACGGAGGCCATCGTCAGAAATAAGGCCGTTTATTTTGCGGCAGTCGGCGGGGCGGGAGCTATTTTGTCAAAATGCATCAAGGAATCCAGGGTCATTTCTTATGACGATTTGGGGACAGAAGCAATCAGGGAACTTAGGGTAGAGCATTTTCCGGTTATCGTCGTGATTGATTCGAAGGGAAATAATCTCTATGAGACGGCGGTTAAAGAATACTCTGAAGAATAGCGGATAATAAATCATATGAAAAATAAAAGAGCGGACAGAATCCTGTCCCTCTTTCTGATGTTTCAGATTTTTTTAGCGGGAACGGCGTTTGCCTCCCCCATCGGAAAAGTACAGGAAGAAAAGAGAAATTCAGAACAAAATCTCAGTAAGGTACGCCGTGAAATAGAGGATCTTGAGAATCAGAAGGAGAAGATACTTTAAGTGGGACTTCTCTCGGGGTGTATCGGAAGCGCGCTGGCCATGGGACGACTGAACCGTCAAAAATATGAAAAGCATTAGATGGGTAGTGTCAAATGAGTTATGAAAACCGATAGCTGGTGCCCCCGGAATAAATGAACCTTGAAAATCGCAGATATAGTTGAAACTGGCAGTGTCCGCCACACTTGACGGCACACCAAAACAATGCTCTGAACGTCTTACCGACGGCGAAGAACTCAGTAACAGATAAGATTTCATCGTCTGCGTCACAGCATGATATCATTGTTTTGGCGTGCCATCGAGGGCAGGTCCCTTCGGGATGGCTGCATTTTTACCTCTGGCCCGGAATCTAAGAACAGATTTAACCGGCAGCCTGCTGTTCCTTCAGCTGGAGGATGGTCTGCTGGCCGAGCAGAATCAGGAGCTGCCACTTCCCGGGCATGTTGTCAGCCCCCTCCAGCATATCGACTTGATTGAGCACCCGATAGTGGTTGTGCTTATGGGGACGGAGGAAGTTGTAGTAGGCGACCCAGAGCGCCACGTTATAGTTGTCGCCATTGTAATTGTCGTAACCGCAGCTGACCCGGTAAGTGGATTTAAACGTGCGGTTAAGTCGTTCGATCATCTGCTTGTAGGGGCGGAACTCCTTGGAGACCGCATCGTCGTTTGTGAGCCCGATGACCTGGGTGATGTCAAACTTGAAGCTGTCCCCCAGCGCCTGTGCGAACTGCTGTGCGGCCAGAGGATAGGCGCTATATCCGTCGGCAATGAACCGGAACTTTTCGGGGAGCCTTTTCATCCCCCGGAAAGCCATGCGCATGGCGAGGATGTACGGCCTGACCGAGCGGTTGTCTGAAACCTGGTAGCCGAGGATGGAGCGTGAGGCAGCGTCCATGATGAACCAGATATAGCCTTTGATGCCGCGTACCTTGATATAGGTCTCATCGGCAGTGAACACGGATGATTTCGGATATTCATAGTGGTCAACGAAGGGCTTGATGACAATGGCGGCCGTCCTGGCATAGTTGGCAACCTGCTGGTGGGAGATCCGAATGCCATAGAGATCGTTTAAGGCCTGTGTGGTCTTTCGCAGGGAAAGCTGGAGGTTCACATGCATGGTAAGGCACAGGGATATGACGTGTGCGTTGTGCCTTGAGAACTTCAGGGAGGAAGCGTTCTTTGGCAGGGAGTCTAAGTCCATGCGGAAGAAATCCACGGTGAACTCCCGGTAGAGGTAATTGAGCTTGTATTTATTTTTGCCATAGTCTTCGTCCAAATGATTTTTATCAACCCTGGAGAGATTATGCAGATAGAAGGAGCACTTAGGGTTGACGCATTTGTGGATGCGGAAGAACTTCCGGTCCTTTTTTGGGACAAGGGAGTGCCCGCAATAAGAACACACGAACCGAACGGGCGAGGTAATAACCTCCCCCGTGACGAACGTCTGGCCACAGATCTTGCACAGGTACTGTCCGTTCCCGCCATTGTTATCGTAGAGATAGTGGTGAGGAGCGCCACAGAGGGGAAAGACAATATCCTCAGGGATGGATTTTCCGTTACGCCGCTGGACCGGTCTGACGGATTTGCCATACTTCCAGAGATAATACTCGAGGAGGAACTGCCAGTCCTGTTTGATGAATGGAAGAATGACTGGCAGGCGGTCAGTGGTAAACTTCTGGTATTTAGGGGAGTGGGAATCATCGAAAGCCCACTGCTTGAGAGGAATATATCTGCAGATGAAGTTCAGGAGCCAGCAAATCGTTATATATTGTTCTTGAATTACAGTAAGTAAATAGAGTATAATGTTATTCCTAGCAATGATCACTCCTTTGGTTATGTTGTTGTGGTGACTACATTATACCAAAAAAGGGGAGGTCATTGCTTTTTTATTTTCAAAAGCGGTGTAATCCTTGGAAATATAAGGTTTTTAATAAAAAATGGGGTGTCAGAATTGACACTACCATTAGATGGGGAGAGGAAGGAATATGAACCGCATTGCATATATGGTATTACGAAATATAATCCGAGTGCCGGGCTGGTTTTACCGTATCGGTAAACTGGGCAGGGAGGACGACAGCCATACGGACCAGGAGAGGTATGACTATCTCAGAAAAATAATAGAGAAGGTAAACAGGACGGGGCGGGTAACAATAGAGAAAACGGGCCTGAAAAATATACCTGAAGAAAATGGATTTATCCTGTTTCCCAATCATCAGGGACTTTTTGATATGCTGGCCATCATCGAGGCATGTCCAAAAGCGCTTTGTGTTGTTTTTAAAAAGGAAGTAGCTGAAATAATCCTGGTAAAACAGATAGCGAGGCTGCTCCGCGCAATTCCAATGGACAGGAAAGATGTGAGATCCTCTTTAAAAATTATAAACAAGATGACTGAGGATGTAAAAAACGGGAAGAATTATGTTATATTTCCGGAAGGAACCAGAAGCAGAAATGGTAACCGGATATTGGAGTTTAAAGCGGGAACCTTTAAAAGTGCCGTAAATGCCGGGTGTCCCATCATACCGGTTGCTCTGATCGACAGCTATAAACCGTTTGGTGTTTCTTCTATTAATAAAGAAACCGTCCAGGTTCACTTCCTGGAGCCGCTCAATCCGGATCAATATGTAGGTTTAAAAACAAAGGAAATCGCAGATATAGTGCACGATCGGATTCAAAACAAGATTAATGAAAATATATAAAAATATCTGGAAAAACAGGCTTGACAACCCAATTCTTATTTAGTATAATTGACCATGCGCTTGACATGAGCATGTCCAAGCCGCATAGTTCAACTTAATAGTTTTAAGTAATAACTGCGGAGAAATACTCAAGAGGCCGAAGAGGCGCCCCTGCTAAGGGTGTAGGTCGGGCAACCGGCGCGAGGGTTCAAATCCCTCTTTCTCCGTTTTCTTTTTTAAAAAACCTATTGAATATATTGTTTGAAAAACTTCAAAAAAGGTGTTGACACCGAATGAAAGTTATGATATGATATTCAAGCTGCTGAAAACGAGCGGTGGTTTCAAAAAAAGAAATTAAAAAAATAAAAAAGTTGTTGACAAACAAAAACAATTATGGTAAGATATAAAAGTTGCTGCTGAGAACAAACGACAGCGTTCAACAACAAAGAACCTTGAAAACTGAACAGTATGTAAAACCTTGAAAATTCTTAAAGAACAAAGGCTTTTGGTTAAGCCTAGAAGTTCGAGAGAACATTCAGAACAAAAAAACCAAACAACAGTAGCGA
>Ga0129317_1000313_pt1 | contig 55748 bp, 45 predicted proteins | sample Cm1ome_FD_94430 | JGI IMG/M metagenome (GOLD analysis project Ga0129317, IMG submission 94430) | Eastern black-and-white colobus group fecal microbial communities from Wisconsin, USA - Cm1105 metagenome | ecosystem: Host-associated > Mammals > Digestive system > Large intestine > Fecal | place... | reverse complement strand
TGGAGCTGACTGTTACTAATCGGTCGCAAGCTTATCCAAAAGCGGAGAAAGAAATTTCGAAGCAAGGTTAGGGTTAAAAAAGTCAAAAAAAGACTTGCAAAAATTGATTGGATGTAGTATTATTCTGTATGTGGTTTTGAAGGTATGTATCATTTGATAAAGTCGAACAGTGATGTGTACTTTCGATGATATTCCTCGATAGCTCAATGGTAGAGCATTCGGCTGTTAACCGAAGGGTTGTTGGTTCGAGCCCAACTCGGGGAGTTTTGTTGTATATATCGAAAATTTGAGCATATACTTCAAACAAGATTTAAATTCATTAAGGCTCCGTGGTCAAGCGGTTAAGACATCGCCCTTTCACGGCGGTAACACGGGTTCAATTCCCGTCGGAGTCATTTAAGTGTGGCGTCATAGCCAAGCGGTAAGGCAAAGGTCTGCAACACCTCTATCACCGGTTCGATTCCGGTTGACGCCTCTGAAACCTCTGAATTGATTTCAGAGGTTTTTTTGTATTTCAGGTGAAATCTGCAGCATGCTTTGCAATGGCATATCTGTAGTACATTTCCATGATGGCGTTTCAATCAAATATTATATTTTTCTGAAAGAATTGGAATAAAGTTGACAATTTCTGGCGATTCTTTTAAGATAAAGAATAATAAAGTGGAAGGGTGGGATTTTATTTATGGTACGTAAGGCACAGATTGAGATTAAAAAAGAATTGCGAGGGGGAAAAGGAGAAGTAGAGTTTCACCATATCCTGACGAAGGAAGAACTGAACGGACATGGCAGCATGTATGCAATGGTTCGCCTGAAGCCAGGCTGCAGTATCGGATATCACCAGCACATCGGAAATACAGAACCATATTTTATTCTGGAAGGAAAAGGTACGTTTGTTGATAATGACGGATCGAGAACAGAGGTCGGACCGGGTGATGCCTGCCTGATCGAAGTGGGACAGAGCCATGCGCTTGAAAATAATTCCGATCAGGATCTGGTATTTATGGCACTGATTTACAATGAGTAAGGAGGAGGCACTAGGATGAATTTTGAAGAGATCAGTAAAAAAGTCAGAAAGTTCAGTAAGGATACAATGACAGAAGTCCAGAAGATGAACGAAGTGCGTCAGCTGAACAGCAAGGTAAATGAGGAAAAGAAATATTTGAATAAGCTTTATCTGGAAGCAGGAAAGAAGCTATATGATAAATATAAAGATTCAGAGACGCCGCTTGAGGGCTTTGAGGCGGATTTTCGGAAGATTACAGAGCGTTACAGTGTGATGGATCTTCTGCAGGATGAGATCCGCAAGGTAAAGGGCGTAGTACTCTGCCCATGCTGCAATATGGAAGTGGCAGCAACGGAGCGCTTTTGTTCCAACTGCGGAAACCGGATGCCGGAGTCGATAAAAATTGAAGGAAAAGAGAATGCGGAGGTCATTGATTCAGCGGATACAGACTCTGATACTGAAAAGGCAGAGGATACCGCAGGGGTAGTTGTAGACGTGGAAGCAGAAGATGTAACGGAGACTGTGGAAGAAGTAAAAGAGGCTGCAGAGGAAGTATCCGGTGAAGACGTAGGAGAAGCTGCAGAAGAAGTTCTCGAAGCTGCAGAAGAGACATCGGAAGCAACATCGGAAGAAATTGCAGAAGAAGAACAGGAGAAAACGTCGGAAGAGAATCCGGCAGAGACAGCTCCTGCAGATAAAACCGATGAAGTAGCTGCGGAGGCAGATGAGGCAGCAGCTGCAAAAGCTGCTCAGTCGGATACGAAAGCGCCGGAAGAGAAAGAATAAAAGTGTTCCCATCCGCGTTGCTGGGGACGCAGACGGTTCAGGGGTAAACGGGCGGTTTATGAAACAAATACGGAAGAATCCGAATAAAATAAAGCAGAAATAAAAAATTGCCGCGGAAGGATATGAAAAATGGCATATAAAAAGGAAAACGATACGCTTGTCGAAGAAATTCTGGAAAGCTACGGAAAACATCCGGAAACATGCAGTATTAATATGAGAAACCGGGTAAATAAAGAAATCGTAATTGATATTCTGGAAGAAATCCGATGCATTGTATTCCCAGGATATTTTGAAGTAAAAAATTTGAATGAGGATTCAATTGAATATCATGTGGGAGAACTTCTGGAGGATATCAGCTATCGGCTGCGTAAGCAGGTGGCAAAGGCTCTGTATCATACAAAAACGAAAAGAGTTGCGGACGGAGAGGCGCCACAGGAGGCAGAACGAATCGTAAAGGAATTCTTGAAACAGATTCCGGCGCTGCGGGAGATTCTTGCAACGGACGTACAGGCAGCATACGATGGAGACCCGGCGGCATTTAATACGGATGAAGTTATTTTTTCTTATCCGGGCGTATTTGCAATTACTGTAAACCGTATTGCGCATGAACTGCATTTGCTGGGAGTACCGCTGATTCCGCGAATGATGACAGAATATGCACACAGTCTGACCGGAATCGACATTCATCCGGGTGCGACAATTGGAAAATATTTCTTTATCGATCATGGAACCGGAGTAGTAATAGGTGAGACAACGGAAATCGGAGAGGGTGCGAAAATTTACCAGGGAGTAACTCTGGGCGCTCTTTCAACAAGAGGAGGGCAGACGTTGCGCAATACGAAACGTCACCCGACACTGGAAGACAATGTGACGGTTTATTCCGGAGCTTCTATTCTCGGTGGAGATACAGTAATCGGAGAAGGAGCTGTGATCGGATCGAATGCGTTTATTACTTCTTCAGTACCAGGCGGTACAAGGGTCAGTATCAAAAATCCGGAGCTGCAGTTTAAGGATCGGAAAGAACGAGGCGTACAGATGACGGAACTTGGACAGGAGGGTTTCTGGACGAAGGATAATGAGTAAGAAAAGATTCAGGTCGAGAGAATAGATGGAGTATTTGTAAAACAGACATTCGTAATCCACTTCGCTACTTGCTTATGAACGCAGTTGCTTCGCGATCTGCCTTCAAACACGCGTTGGTCAGCATTTAGCTCAGTTGGAGAGTGGATTTCAACTGAGACAGGCTTGTAAATAACTCATTACTTATAGAAAAGAAAGTCTTTTCGGCTGAAATAAAAGCAGCAAGACAGATGAAAGGGGCGTATCCGCATGAAAGAATCGGATAAAGAGAAACAGGATCCGCGGTACATGAAGGAACAGGAAAATAAAGAATCGACACCGATCAGTGAAACCTGGGCGCAGGATACGATCGATGATCTGGATGATTTTATTGAATCACAGGGGATTTACATCCGGCAGTGAGGCAAAAATCAGAGAGCATAAAGAAAAAAGGCTGCCAGGAGCAGTCGGGCAAAGATAAATTTGTCTGATTGCGCGTGGCAGTTTTTATAGAAGGAGGATTCTTATGAGACAGATTATTCTTGCATCAGCTTCTCCGCGCAGACGGGAGCTGCTGACGCAAATCGGACTTGATTTTACGGTGATTCCGGCCGTCGGAGAGGAAAAGGCTGCAAAAAAGGTACCATCAGAAATGGTGGAGGAGTTATCACTGGAAAAGGCAAAAGAGGTGGCAGCACAGGTCACGGACGGAATTATTATTGGGGCAGATACGGTTGTATGCCAAAACGGCGCAATCATGGGAAAACCAAAAGATGAGGAAGACGCAAAACAGATGCTGAAGGCACTGCAGGGCGAAATGCATTCTGTTTTTACAGGTGTGACATTTCTTGTAATGGAGAACGGGACAGAGGTGGCGCGGCATACTTTTTCTCAGGAGACAAGAGTATATTTGTATGAGATGACAGATGAGGAAATTCAGGCTTATATTGCAACCGGTGAGCCGATGGACAAGGCGGGAGCGTATGCAATCCAGGGGCGGTTTGCCGCGTATGTAGAGGGGATTGAAGGAGATCACAATAATGTAGTCGGACTACCGGTATCGGCATTGTGGCAGGAACTGAAGGAGTACTGCGTATGAGTCAGAACGGAGGGAACGTATGAGCTTTGCAGGAAAGGCGGTTCTTGCGTTGTTCTGGCTGGTGCTGGTGCCCTGGGGAGTCGGAACACTGTTTTTCAGAAAAGAAAAAACGCTGTGTCACTCGCAGTGTTTTCTGATCGGTTATTTGTTTTTGTTTTTTATCACGGAGCTTCTGACGCTGCCGATGATCCGACTGAAGCTGCCGCTGCATATATTGTCGATTTTCTATGCAGTGATCGGAGTGGGCATGGCTGGGATCGGAATTTGGAAACGGAAAAAAGAGCGCCTGGAATGTTCCGGAGTGAGGACACGGTTGCAAGGTATTTCCGGATGGCTGTGGATTGCCGTTATTTTGATTGCAGCCCAAATCTGTGTGGCATCTCTTTTGGCACATATGGATGCAGATGATGCGTTTTATGTCGGTACAGCGACAACAGCTGTTCATACGGACAGTATATTTTTTGTGAACCCGTATACGGGCAATCCATACCGAAATCTTCCAAGCAGATATATTTTATCGCCGTTTCCGATTTTTCTGGCTGTTATAAGTCAGTTGTGCGGCGGGCTGCATCCGGCGATTCTGGCGCATGTGATTTTTCCGGCAGTCTTTCTGGTTATGGCGTATCTGGTATTGTATCAGTTTGCGGAACTTTTTTTTCCGAAAGATGCGGATGCAAGAGGAATTTTTATGATTCTGGGCTGTGTATTGACCTGGTTTTCCGGATTTTCGATATATACATCGGGAAATTTCCAGATGATTCGAATCTGGCAGGGAAAAGGTCTGCTCGCTGCGGCGTTGCTGCCGCTTACCATATGGCTGTGTGTAAAAATCACAATGCAAAAAAAGCCGGAGCTTCCGTGGGCATTTCTTCTGCTTTCGAATGGAGCCTGCTGCCTGGTATCATCCATGGGAATCATGCTTTCTCCGGTGACAGCAGGGATATTTGCGGTGATGGGTGCAGTCCGGTATCATGATCCGAAACGGATCGTGCGGTGTGTTTTGTGCTGTATTCCGTCAATCGTACTTGGTGCAGCGTACGTGCTGATCAAATAAAGGAGCGAGGCATGAGAGAGGTAATCGATTTGATTTTTTCCACCTGGCAGTCGTACTGGAATAAAAGCTGGTATCCCTTGCTGTTGGTGGGCGCGGTGCTGTTTATTTTTGTCAGTCTGAAGCGGAAACCTTTATACACAGAAAGAAAAGCCGCAGAGGTAGCTGTTTATGCACTTCTTGTACTGGCGGTCTTTTTCTTTCCACTAAGTGCCTGGATTCTTCAGAAATGCCTTGGTGCGGAGGTGTACTGGCGCGTGCTGTGGATGGTTCCGGTGGTGCCGCTTCTGGCCTATACCGGTACGAGACTGATACGGCTGCCGAAAAAAAGAACTGCCCAGGCTGCGGTACTGGTCGTACTGCTTGGAGTGACGGCAGTTTCCGGAAAAAGTATTTATGAGGGAAATTATAGCAGAGTTCATAATTATCAACAGGTGCCCGATGAGGTGGCACACGTCTGTAATCTGATCAATGCGCATCGGGGAGACGGAGATGCGCTACTTGCAACGGACAACAATCTGTCTCCGTATATTCGTGTGTACGATGCGTCAATCCGGATGCCGTATGGCCGGCTTGGCCGTGGAGCAAAGGCCGAGATTGACCGTACGATTTATCATGAAATTAATTTTGAGCAGGACCAATACTCTGAAATTGCAAAAAATGCGAAGCACAGGGGCTGTACTTATCTTGCAATCTGCATTTACGATGAGGAGCAGCAAAAAGAAATTGAAGCAGAGGGCTATGTGCTGCTTGATTTTGTAAATCAATATGGCGTGTTTGCTCTGGAAAAGACAGAAGAATCATGACAAAAATGCTGTGAAGTGGTAACTGCGACTGCAGAAACATTTTGTTATTACGATGACAGATGATAAGAGAGGATGGAGTACCAGGCTGATATGGAGAGAGATGATAAGAGATGATGCAGTACAGGCTGATACAGCAGAAGATGATGAGATAGTATAAGAAAGGCGCAGAGAAATGAGCGGTCCGGCTCAAATCTCTGCGCCTCTTGCAATTTATGCCCGGCAGCAATTCCTTTTTGCGTTAACTGTCAAAGCGGATCGCGAATGTCCGCTTTACGCACGGGACTTGTTTGACTCAGCCCAATACAGAGCTGCCGAAATGACGATAGTACAAAATAATGTACTGGTTTGGCCATGGATACGTGTTAAGTAAATTTCAGTATCTTTGCGCTTATTCCTGAGAGGTCAGCTGTCTGAGATTTTCCTCGCTGAAGTAATCAATCTGCATTGCATGACGGACGTCTTCAAGCGTCCGGGCAGCTGTGGCACGTGCTTTTTCGCTTCCGGCTTTGAGAATATCGAATACATCGGCAGGGCGGCTCTCCCACATCCTACGGCGTTCGCGGATCGGTCCGAGCTCGGACTGCATCACATTGTTGAGGAATTTCTTTACCTTAACGTCACCAAGACCGCCGCGCTGATAATGTGCTTTGAGCTCATCAAGATTTTGATATTCCGGAAGGAATTCAGCAAAATGCTCCGGACGGCAGAATGCATCAAGATAAATGAAGACTGGATTGCCCTCTGTACGGCCGGGATCCTGAACACGCAGGTGGTTCGGATCAGTGAACATGGACATGATTTTTTTCCGGATGTCTTCTGATTCATCGGATAAATAAATGCAGTTGCCAAGGGATTTGCTCATTTTTGCCTTTCCATCGATGCCCGGCAGACGCAGGCATGCCTGATTGTCCGGCAGAATGATCTTCGGATCCGTAAGCGTTTCTCCGTAAACGGAATTGAATTTGTGTACGATTTCCTTACACTGCTCAAGCATCGGGAGCTGATCTTCGCCGACCGGAACAGCAGTAGCGCGGAAAGCGGTGATATCTGCAGCCTGGCTGATCGGATAGCAGAAAAATCCGACCGGAATGCTTGTCTCAAAACCACGCATCTGAATTTCAGATTTTACAGTAGGGTTGCGCTGTACACGGGATACGGTAACGAGATTCATATAATAGAAGGTGAGCTCAGTGAGCTCCGGAATCATGGACTGGATAAAAATCGTGGACTTTTCCGGATCGATTCCGCATGCAAGATAATCAAGTGCTACCTGCAGAATATTCTGACGCACTTTTTCAGGATGCTCTGCATTGTCAGTCAGTGCCTGTGCATCGGCGATCATGATGTAAACTTCGTCATAATTTCCTGAATTCTGTAACTGGACACGTCTGGCAAGAGAACCTGCATAATGTCCGACATGAAGACGACCGGTTGGGCGGTCACCTGTTAAAATAACCTGTTTCATAATTTAAAGGTAACTCCTTTCTGTAACTGGGCGCAGATGCGCCGGGGAATTGCTGTTGCCTGCTTTGCAGCTTTGCTGCAGGGACAGAGCCTGATTATAATCAGGATTCCGGAACAGCTTCCGGATAAAAAACATCTACAAGGAACAGTGCATTCGGAGGAGCCGTAAAACCGGCAAGAGAGCGGTCAAGTCCATCGAGAATAGCCGGAATCTGGAAAGGCGCCCGGTCTCCTGTGCCGACCTCGATCAGTGTGCCGGTGAGAATACGCACCATATTGTAGAGAAAACCGTCACCGTGATATCGAATACGCAAAATACCTTCATTTTCTTCAATCGAGATATCGAAGATGGTGCGCACCGTTGATTTTTTCATGTGGCGGTTGGCACAGAAGCTTTTAAAGTCATGTGTGCCAATGAGATAAGAGGCAGCTTCTTTCATTTTTTCAATATTCAGCGGCTCTTCCATGCGAAGAAGATAGCGCCGGTCGAAAACATTTGCGACAGCTCCGCAGTCGATTCGATATTCATAAAGCTTGCTCATGGCAGAAAGTCTGGCATGGAAGCGTTCCGGTGCTTTTTCAACGGCAAGTACGCGGATATCCTGTGGAAGATACTGATTAAAATATTGTTGAATCTGCGGACAGGAATAGCGGCTCAGCATTCGCGGAATACGGTAATTGGCGATCTGACGCAGGGCATGAACACCGGCATCGGTACGCCCGGAGCCGTTCAGGTCGACAGGTTCGCCGTAAAGCTGCAGCAGAATTGCTTCAAGCTTTCCCTGAATGGTGTCTGCTGTATTTCCCTGACGCTGCCAGCCATTGTAGCGGGTACCGTCATACTGTATCATAAGACAAAAATTCGCCATACAATTCCTCCTCTTCTTACTGTATGATAGGATAACAAGTTTGACGCGGAAAATCAAGAGCGAAGGATGGTTTCACAGGGGAATTGTATGAAGGATGGTTTTACATGGGAATTGCTATCAGGAGCAAAATCAGGTATACTGGCAGGAGTGCAGTGAACGTAGAATATAAATAGAAAGTATATGGGGAAGTTATGAGTCAGAAACGAACAGAAGCGAAAGAAATAAAGAGAAAAGAGATTGAGCAGCAGCTTCTTGAGCTGCCGATTGTTCAGTATGCGTGGCTAACGGAGAAAGATATTCCATTCTCAGATCATGTGCGAGAGATCTGCAGGAAGGAATGTCCACGCTACGGGAAGAGCTGGTCATGCCCTCCGGGCGTCGGAACTGTGACGGAGTGTCAGGAACGGTGCAGTCATTTTTCAGAGGTATTTGTATTTACGACGATTGCGGAGGTGGCAGATATCGATAATCTGGAAGAGACACTGGCGACACGGCCGGAGCACGAGGCGGTGACAAAAAAGGTGCAGGAGGTTTTGCGTCCATATTTTGACAGGACCCTTGCGCTCTCTGCACAGTCGTGTGAGATCTGTGAAAAATGTGCCTATCCGGACGGCCCATGCCGCTATCCGGAGCAGATGATGCCCTGCGTGGAGGGATACGGAATTGTGGTGTTGCCACTGGCGGAAAAAGCGGGCATTGAGTTTATGAACGGCGCTGGGATCGTGACGTGGTTCGGAATGGTGCTGCTGGCAGAGTAATAGCCGGAAAAGCAGTATTCCTGATACACACAATCAAAGCTCTAAAAACGTCAGAACTCTAAAAACGTCAGAGTTCGTTTTTATATCCACAGACTATATAACAGGATCATAAGAGGCATGGTCAAAATCGAGCATGCGGTGGTAAGCACATAAAGGATGCTTGAATAGGCGGCATCTTTGTCGTAAAGCTGCGCCAATGACGTAACCGTAGCACAGGCTGGAGTGATACAGGCAATATATACGGTAAGAAGAATATTTTTTCCGTCTGGTATCCATCTGACCGCTCCTGAAATCCTGATGATGAGCAGGATGACCAGCGGACAGACAATCAGCCTTAGAATGACCGGAATGTAGTTTCTGATCCGTGCAAATACGTCCTTAAACGGTGTTTCAGAAATTGCCATACCGGCCAGAAGCATTCCCATAGGGCCGATCATATCCGCCAGCATATTGATGGTTTCTCTTGGGACTTCCGGCAAGCGCACTTTGGTAAAAAATAATAATGCGCCTGCAAGTATAGAAATTACGTTGATATTCAGCAGGATCTTTTTCCATTGCAAACGTTCATCTCTGCAAAGCATATGACAGCAATGAGTCCAGATCAGGATCATCTGAACCACGATGAAGCTGCAGGAATAAATAACATATTCATCTCCAAGAAGCGCTTTGATAAGAGGTACAACCAGGATCCCGCCATTTGTATAAATGACGGTAAGCTGTTCGATCACATTCAGATTCAGCGGCTTTCGAGTGATTGCTGCAATCAGAATGAAGATAATATGTGCAGCGACAGAAGCGGCCAGTGTATACAACAATCCATTTCTTACCTGTGGAGTATATTCAATCTGAAAAGAATTGATGATCACACAGGGTAAAATCAGGTAAACCAGTATTACGGAAATACATTTGCTGTCTGAAGTTCTTAATTTTCCGGTTTTTACAAGCAAAAAGCCAAGTAGAAGAATCAGAAACAATTTGCAGATCTGCATTGTAAGTAACATGCTTATTTCCATAAGAAATCCTTCTTTCATTTTTTGCACACCATAATAGCATGATTCGTAAGGCATCTTTTGCCTCAACATCATAGCATCAGAGAATGAAAAAAGCAAGAGACGTAAAGTCGTGGTGTCAAAGAAGGTCCAATCCTGTATTTTCCGGAAAAAATGTACGATTTCACAGAAACACCACATTTTAAACACAATTCAGTCAAAGGACGCGGATATACTGTCAGCATAAAGAAAAAGAAAAGACAACAGAAACGAAAGGAAGCAAAAAGAAACGCTGCGGTGGTTAGAAAACCGGAGGATGAAAGCTTCTGGGAGTTCCTGAGATACAAGGACTAAGGAGGTCTTATATATGAAAAAACAGACATTGATTTCTCTTTTATGTGCAGGTGTTTTAACGGCAGGAGCAGTTACCGGACTGATGGGATTTGCAGATAAGGACAGTGCAAATGATGTTTCACTTACGAGTAATAAAAAAGTGGAGCTGATCTCTACAAGCTCTGATATCGATACCGCGGAGGTTTCCACGGACGGTACGATCACAGGAGTCAGCGATGTGGCATCAGCGGTAATGCCGGCAGTTGTATCGATTACAAATAAATCAGTGCAGGAAGTGCAGAACTACTTCAGCAGATACGGATACGGCGCTCCGTCTTATACGGAGGAGAGCACAAGTGCAGGCTCCGGAATCATCATCGGACAGAATGATGACGAGCTTTTGATCTGCACCAATAACCACGTAGTAGAAAATGCAACAGAGCTTACGGTAGGCTTTGCAGATGGTTCTGCATATGAGGCAGTTGTCAAGGGAACTGATGCAGCAAATGACCTGGCTGTTGTGGCAGTAAAGCTGGATGACATTTCCGATGACACGATGGATGCAATCAAGATCACAGAGATCGGTGATTCGGATGATCTGGTAGTCGGTCAGCAGGTTGTTGCGATCGGTAATGCACTTGGTTATGGACAGTCTGTAACGACCGGTATCGTCAGTGCACTGAATCGTACGATCCAGATCGAGGGCAATGAGCAGACACTGATCCAGACTGATGCAGCAATCAATCCGGGCAACAGCGGCGGTGCGCTTCTGGATATGCAGGGTAGAGTCATTGGTATCAACTCCGCAAAGGCATCTGCGAACGGTGTTGAAGGTATGGGTTATGCAATCCCGATTTCTACTGCAAAGCCGATTCTTGAGGATCTGATGAATAAAAAGACAAGAACAGAGACGGTCAGTGAAGAGGACAGCGCTTATATCGGAATTACCGGTCAGGCAGTATCCAATGAAATGTCAGAGCTTTACGGCATTCCGGAAGGAATTTACATCACAGATGTCAGCGAAGGAAGTCCGGCAGAGGATGCAGGACTGAAAAAGGGCGATGTTATTACGAAGTTTGACGGCAGCAGCGTGACAAGCATGAGTGGTTTGAAAGAGACACTTGCTTATTATGCAGCAGGTGAAGAGGTTCCGGTTACCGTCAGCCGTCAGTCCGGTGACGGATATGAGGAGCAGAAGCTTACGCTTACACTTGGTTCTCTGGAAGATTATCAGAATCAGGCAGATCACGGTGAGTCAGACAATGATTAAAGCAAGCAGCGAAGCGGATTGCGAATATCCGCTTGACAGTTGAATCGAAGCACATTCGAGTGTCACAGCATTAAAGTAATAGTGCAATGATGTAAAAAATAATTGCCAAATGATTTTTGTTAGTGTATAATGATCGCATGTGTGTGACGGAGCAGACATAGATACCCGCGGCGCAGCCGCGGGTATTTTAGGTTACATTGCAGATGAGATACAGCATGCAAAATAATGTCGCTTATGAGCAGACAGAATTGCAGGTATCTGCTTTGATTTAATCGGATATCCGTGAGGAGACGCAGCATCAGAGGGGAAAAGCTGGTGTGTGCATAAATTTATCAGGCAAGGAGGCCAATTCATATGTCTTACACAGAAGAGATCTACGAGAGAGTCGTAGCACAGAACCCGGGTGAGCCGGAGTTCCATCAGGCCGTAAAAGAAGTACTGGATTCACTGAAACTGGTGATCGATGCAAACGAGAAGCAGTACAGAGCAGTCAGCCTGCTTGAGCGTCTGGTAGAACCGGAACGTATTATTTCTTTTAAGGTTCCGTGGGTAGATGACAATGGCAAGGTACAGGTGAACAGAGGCTATCGTGTACAGTTCAACAGTGCAATCGGACCGTACAAGGGAGGCTTGAGATTCCATCCGTCTGTAAACCAGGGCATCCTGAAATTCCTCGGATTTGAGCAGACATTCAAAAATTCTCTGACAGGTCTGCCAATCGGCGGCGGTAAGGGTGGCTCCAACTTTGATCCGAAGGGAAAATCGGATCGTGAGGTAATGGCGTTCTGCCAGAGCTTTATGACAGAGCTGTCTAAGTACATCGGAGCAGATGAGGACGTACCGGCCGGAGATATCGGTGTAGGCGGAAGAGAGATTGGCTATTTATATGGACAGTACAAGAGAATGACCGGAAAATACGAAGGCGTGCTGACCGGAAAAGGACTGACCTGGGGTGGTTCTCTGATCCGTACACAGGCTACAGGATACGGACTTGTATACATTCTGGACGCAATGCTCAAAGAGCATAAGATTGATATCGCAGGCAAGACCGTTGTTGTATCCGGTTCCGGAAATGTTGCAATTTATGCAACGGAGAAGGCACAGCAGCTTGGCGCAAAGGTAGTTGCCTTAAGTGATTCCAACGGATACGTTTATGATTCGGAAGGCATCAAGCTTGATATTGTAAAAGAGATCAAGGAAGTTCGCCGCGGCAGAATCAAAGAGTATGTGCAGGAAGTTCCGAGCGCAGTTTATACAGAAGGCAAGGGCATCTGGAATGTAAAATGTGATATCGCACTTCCGTGTGCAACACAGAATGAGCTGAACCTTGATGATGCAAAGGCACTGAAAGCAAACGGATGCCAGGTTGTGGCAGAGGGTGCAAACATGCCGACTACCAGAGAAGCTACAGATTATATCCTCGCAAACGGTTTCCTGTTCCTGCCGGGTAAGGCATCCAACGCAGGCGGTGTAGGTACTTCTGCACTTGAGATGTGCCAGAACAGCATGCGTCTGAGCTGGACAGCAGAAGAGGTAGATGCAAAGCTCAAAGAGATGATGAACAACATCTACGCAAAGATTTCTGATGCAGCAAAGAGATACGGAGTAGAGGGCAACTATGTAGCAGGTGCAAACATCGCCGGATTTGAAAAGGTTGCAGATGCAATGATCGCACAGGGTATTGCACTGTAAGGCTGATGTAAGCTACATTAGTCAAAAGAAAAAAGGCAGATCGCAAAGAGGGTCTGAAAAGGGTCGAAATTCTGATTTTGGAATTTCGGCCTCTTTTTATTTCGCGGCTCTCCTACAGGCAGTGAAGTGGATTGCAAATAGCCGCATTCTCCAAACAGTTGCCAAACAGCCGCAAATGACCTAAATTCTCTGCAATATCGCTTGCGCATCGAATGGAGGTATTATATAATGATGCTATAGCGAAAAATCCGGATACCAGAAAGCAGAAGGACTGCGTATCTGGATGACAGATCGGAAATCTGATCCTGCGTGAAAACAAACGATATGGAATGAAACGGAAAACGAGAATGACTTGGGTGGAATGGACTGGATGTGCAGGTTTTCTGTGCTATTTTCTTTATGATATCAACAGCATTACGTGGAAAAACAAGCTGCTTCAGAGGTTCTTTTTACTGGGGACTCTGTTAGTGGCTTTTTCCAGTGTCGGAATTATTGCAGATGGTTTTGACGGGATGAGGAAGCAGCCGCTGTGTGTGGTGTTTTTCGGAATATTTGCATTGTTTTTTTTCGGACTAATGGTGTATACTCTGTTTTTTGCATTACCGTTTGGAGAAACGTATGTGGAGGAAAATCACAGAAGAAAAACGTATACGAAAGGCATGTATGCACTGTGCCGCCATCCCGGTGTCCTGTGGTTTGCACTTTTCTATCTGGCACTTGCACTTATGATCGGAACAGCGCGTGCTGCTGTGGACGGTGCTCTTTTGATAGCATGGAATGTCTGCTACATCTGTCTGCAGGATCGGGTGATTTTTCCACAGACGTTTTATGATTATGAGAAATACAGAAAAACGACTCCGTTTCTCTTTCCAAACCGGAAAAGTGCCGGAAGGTGTTTTGACTTTTTCAGAAGGGAGATGAAAAAATGAGCCTTAGCGAACGGCTGCAAAAGCGGGAATATCAGGAAATCTGGAATCAGTACTGTGGATTTCTGGATCTGAACATTGAAGAATATATGAAGATTCAGAATCGCCTGATGGAAGAACAGATTCAGCTTTTTAGCAGCTGTGAGCTTGGTTCATTGATTCTGAAGGGGAAAAGACCGCAGACGATAGAAGAGTTTCGCAGGATGGTCCCGCTGACAACGTATGAGGATTATGCGGATATTCTTCTGAGAAAACAGGCGGAAAGTCTTCCGGGAAATCCGGTGATCTGGATTCAGACAACATGGGAAGGCGGAAAGCATCCGATCAAGGTGGCACCGTATACACGAAGTATGCTGGATACGTTTCGGAATAATGTTGTGGCCTGCCTGCTTCTGGCAACAAGTGAGGAGAAGGGACATTTTTCCTACGAGGAAGGAGATAAGATGCTTTACGGGCTGGCGCCGCTGCCGTATGCAACGGGGCTTCTGCCGCTGCTTCTTGGTGAGGAGACAGATATTCGTTTTCTGCCGGAAGTAAAGGAAGCAGTGAATATGACATTCAGTCAGCGTAATAAGCTTGGATTTAAGCTGGCACTGCAAAAGGATGTAGAACTGTTTTTCGGTCTGGGAAGTGTGACGTATGCAGTGAGCCAGAGTCTGGCATCATCAGGAGGGGGCAGCGGCAATCTGCGCAGTCTGCTTGGCTGTGAGCCGCATATGCTTTATCGGATGGCCCGGGCAAAGCATATAAGCAAAAAAGAGGGCCGGCCGATTCGTCCCAAAGACCTGTTTGGGCTGAAGGGATTTATGGTAGCGGGAACGGACAACCGCTGTTATAAGGACGAGCTGGAAGAATTATGGGGAATCCGGCCAATGGAGATTTTTGCAGGTACAGAACCGTCCCTGATCGGAACGGAAAGCTGGACACGCGATGGCATGTACTTTTTTCCGGACAGCTGTTTCTATGAGTTTATCACAGAAAAAGATATGGAGGAGTTGGAGGAACATCCGGATTTTATTCCACAGACACTTTTGATGAATGAGGTGTTGCCGGGCGAAAAATATGAACTGGTGCTGACAGTATTAAAGGGCGGTGCGTTTGTCCGGTACCGCTGCGGTGATGTATATCGCTGTGTTGGGCTGTCAAACCGGGAGGATGGGACAAAAATTCCACGTTTTGAATATATTGACCGTGTGCCTTCGATTATAGATATTGCGGGATTTACAAGAATATCTGAAAATGGGATCATAAGTGCGATTCGCTTATCCGGTCTTCCGGTGATACATTGGACGGCGGCAAAAGAATTTAATGAACAAAACCGGCCATTTCTGCATCTGTATGTGGAAATGGAATCAGAAGCGTTTGTACAGCGGGCAGTGAGCACGGAGATTCTGAGGGAGATTCTGACGACATATTTTAAATATATCGATCAGGATTACCGCGATCTGAAAAAGATACTCGGAATGGATCCTCTGGTCGTGACGATTTTGCGGTGTGGGAGTTTTGAGGCATACCGAGAAAAAAACGGAAAAGAGATCCGGCATATGAATCCGCCAAAGAGAGAACTGACGGAATTGATTCAGATACAGAAAAGCAACTGGAGATAAAACGATGGGAACCTATGGATATATTTCGTGCATTGCACTTTTTTGTTACGTTTTTATGCTGCTTCTGATGCTGGCAGCACGGCGGAATAAGATTGCGAACAGCTTTCTGATCTTGCTCATCGCGATGATCTGCTGGACCGGAGGTTCTCTTTTTATGAGAAATCTGATCTGGCCCGGGTACCGGTTCTGGTATCACGTATCATTGTTTGGGCTGTTTGCCCTGCCCTTTGGATACTATCGTTTTATTACGGAATTTGCAGGGAAAACGAAAAAAAGCGGAAGTATTTTTTATGGTGTGCTGTATCTGTTTTTATTCGCAGTCAATGTGCCGCATGGATTTTTGCTGGCACCGCCGGAGCTGGTGAGGACGGGTGAAAAACTCTCGTTTGTCTATCGGACAAACTGGCATGTGATTTTACTTTTTGCAGCGGGTGGACTGACTGTGATCCATGTGCTAAGTGTACTGCTGCACTTTTGCCGGAAAAACCGGACGATGGGCAAACAGTTTCAGCCGATCATTCTTGGTATCTGTTTTTTGTTTGCCGGACAGATCGCGCTTCTGATACCGGTGTTTTCCGGATTCCCGATAGATATTCTTGGTGGACTGGTCAATGCATTTTTAATTCTGTATGCACTGATACGGAGAAGACTGTTTCAGCTGCGGCTCCTGGCATCTGAGGGGCTGTGTTATGGTGTTGGGCTCTTGTTGAATTTTGTGCTCTACTTTAACTTATCGCCTTATATTGCGGATGCACTGCAGCAGATTCTTCCGCAGACCTCAAATTATTATTCCCTGGTATTTTCTGTGTGTTTTCTGGGAACAGCAATGCTTCTGGCATTTGTCTGGCGTGAGATTATGAAAAACGTATTCGTGAAGGAAGAGCTGCAGCAGGCGGAGGATCTCAAAAATTTCAGCGCTGCCGTATCCAGGAGCCTCTGTGTTCAGGACATTCTGGATGAGATCATTCATGTGATCCGGCGTACGGTGCAGGTAGAAGGCATCTATATCTGTATTCAGGAGCAGCAAAGCGGTGATTATCTGATGAAGTATAGTGACGGACCTTTGGATGACCGTTCCTTTCGTCTGAAAAAGGACAATCCGATGGTGTGCTGGCTGAAAAAGAGCGAAGGAATCCTCATGCGGGAATTCAGGACAACTGTGGAATATAAAGCCATGTGGGAAGCAGAGAAAAAACAGCTGAGAGATCAGAAGATTGAAGCATGCATCGGACTGAAGGATGATGAAGATCTGGTAGGTGTACTTCTTTTGGGAGAAAAGAAGGGACATAAGAAGCTGGATAACAATGATCTGAAGCTGCTCAACTCGATTGCCTCTGTGGCATCAATTGCGATCAAAAATGCACGGCTTTATGAGCAGGCTTATTACGAGGCACGGACAGATGAACTGACCGGACTTTTGAACCGGAAATATTTTACAGAGGTACTCAATGAGGAGTTCGAGAAAAACAAAGAAGGTTCGCTTGCACTGGTGATCCTTAATCTGGATGATTTCAAGCTTTACAATCAGCTGTATGGTACGAAGCAGGGGGATGAAACGCTGAAACAGGTCGGCAGGATCATTCAGGCAAGTGTCGGCGATAATGGGTATGTGGCGCGGTATACCGGGAAGGAATTCGCCGTGCTGCTTCCGAAGTACGATGTTTATGCGGCAAAGAACCTGACAGAATCCATTCAGAAGCAGATCTTTGCGATGAACCAGCACTCAGAGGACTGTACGCTGAAGGTACTGACCGTCAGTGCCGGCATCAGCGCGGCGCCGTATGCGGCGCGGACGGTCGGGGAGCTTCTCGAGAACGTGGATATGGCTGTTTACCATGTAAAGCGGAATGGAAAGAATGGCATCAAGGTATTTGATACACTGATCCAGGAGAAGCTGAGCGCGAAGGAAGGGCAGACGGATCACGAGCATATTTATCAGGAATATGAGTCGACGATCTACGCACTCACTGCGGCAATCAATACAAAGGATCATTATACATTCCAGCATTCGAAGAATGTGGCATATTATGCGACGGAGCTTGCAAAAGCGCTGAATCTGAATTCTGATGTGATTGAGATCGTGCGTCAGGCGGCTCTGCTTCACGACATCGGAAAGATCGGAATTCCGGAGAGCATTTTGAACAAGCCCGGGCGGCTGACGGATGACGAATACGATGTGATCAAGGGGCATGTGGAGGCATCCATCGGAATTATTCGTCATTTGCCTTCGCTGGATTATGTGATCCCGGCGGTGATCGGTCATCATGAACGTTATGACGGAAAGGGGTATCCAAGACGGATTGCGGGAGAAAATATCCCTCTGACTGCACGTATTCTGTGTGTGGCGGATTCCTTTGATGCAATGACCTCAAAGCGCTGCTACAAAGACGGCATTCCAGTCGAACGCGTGCTGAAGATTCTTCGGGAAGAAGAGGGGCGCCAGTTTGATCCGAAGCTGGCAAGGGTCTTTGAAGAACTGGTGGAAAACGGAACGATACACGTGGTGCAGGAGTCAATTTCGTAAATTTTCCAGTGTGTGACGTATCGGGGGCATTATGCTGCGAAGCGACTGCGTTTATGAGCCAGTAAAAGAGCATTACTGTTTTACTGGCTCTTTTCAGATTACGTTGTATTTTGGAATTTACCGCACCTCAAAATTTCCACTGCGCAGCAGATCACGGAGTTGCTCCATATGCTCTGCGGAGGGCACGACAGCAAAAAATGCATTTGGATCGCCGAGCTGCGCACGCTTTCCTTCGCCAAGGTTGTGATAGGGAAGAAGGTGTACCTGGGAACAGGAAGGAATGCTGCTGGCCAGATCACGCAGCGCAAGAATGTCATCCGTGGAATCATTGACCCCCGGGATGATCGGGGTGCGGATCCAGATATCACAGTTCGGGAAATGTTCCGCGATTCCGCGCAGGTTGGAGAGGATTCTGGTGTTTTCTTTTTTCGTGTAGTGCAGATGCTTCTCCGGGTTGACAAGCTTGACATCATACAGAAAAGTATTGCAGTACGGAGCCAGTGCTTCAAAGGAGGCCCAGGAGCCGTATCCGCAGGTTTCGATTGCGGTGGTGATATTTGCGGCACGGGCAGCCTTCAAAAGTGCCAGGGTAAAGGCAGGCTGCATGGTCGGCTCGCCTCCGCTGACGGTCATACCGCCGTCGCTTCCGTAGAAGAGAGAGTCCTCAAGCACTTCTTTCATAACCTCATCGACGGTCATGCGTTTGCCAGCCATCGTGCGGGACTTTGTCGGACAGACCTCTGTACAGGAGCCGCATCCGGTGCAGGAGCCCAGGTTGATCTGAACCGCATCCTGTGTAAGCGAGAGGGCATGCTGCGGACAGATGGATGTGCAGGCACCACAGTGGGTGCATTTTCGGGCCTCCCAGAATACCTGAGGGTGTGTGCATTGTGATTCCGGGTTTGCACACCAGAGGCAGCGCAGAGGGCAGCCCTTTAAGAATACACCGGTGCGGATGCCGGGACCGTCGTGAATGCAGTAATGCTGAATATTAAATACAATTCCGTCGGTGGAAGCATTGGCTGTTTTTGTCAGATTTTTGTCAGTAGAAAAATTATTTGTCATAAGTTCGCTCCAGATTTAATGGCTGTTTCAGAACCTTTTCCTGATACTCGGCCAGCTGACAGGAAAGCAGCAGCTGCTGGCAGAGCAAACCATCAGAGAGGTTCAGTTGAATGAGTTCCTGTATTTTTTTCAGTTTATTGAGTACGGTATTGCGATGCATGTAGAGAGCGTCTGCGGTTCGCTGGATATTTCCGCTGTAAATCAGATTGTGATAAAGAACCTCCATCAGGTTCGTTTTGTGGCGGTCATCATATCTTGCAATGTGGATGACAGCCGGATGTGCCAGATAGCAGATATCAGAATGACCGTTTCTGCGGATAAACTCCTTGACGGAATTGTCGATCAGAAGGAACATCTGGTATTCTTCAAGTGTGAGAATTCGCTGCTTGGGTCTGCGCAGGTGGAGACCGAGACGGCAGGTCTGCGCGAGCAGTGCGGCGTTTGTGCGCAGCATGGAGAGATCCCGCGTGGCATTTCCGACGCAGAGAAGACAGTGGTGCGCGGCAAGCCAGTTTTCGATTCCGGCCGGAAGCGGAAAATGAAACAGCTGGCTGTCATAGCGGCGCAGCACGACAACATTTTGCTTCTGGCGTACGATGGAATCAAGAGGGAAGAGCGCCTGCAGCGCAAAAAACAGTGTGTGGATATCACTGTCCTCCGGATGAAAGAGAAGCAGCTGAACGTAAAATCCGGGAGCAGCAGTGTCCGGGAAAAGTGCATTCATGATATCATCAGCTGCAACCAGCTTTCGGTCGAGAATCTGCTGCCAGACCTCATCCGGAGAAAAAGAGACGGATGGATATCGGATGGGTGATCTGGCACTGATGCGGTTGAAAAGACGTTCCTGCGGAAGCGTTGATATCATGATGCGGCCGCTGGCAGGCAGTGAAAGCTGTGCAAGCTGAGCTTCGGTAGTTTCTGAGAGCAGAAACAGAGCTTCGGGGGAAGCAAGCTCCGGTGCATACAGTGCCTGAAAACGAGGGAGCGTTCCAATATACAGCACATTCGCTTCAAAAAATTCCTGATGATCCAGAAATTCCAGACGGGAAAAAACGATTTCCTTCAGATTTGGATTGCCTGGATTTTTTTTATAAAAGGAAATACAGTCCTGGAGCTTGTCCAGAAGTATTTTATTTGTCATACCATACCTCCGGTGATGTTGCTTTCGCATATAAAAATGTGGATACTGTTGATTATTGATCCGGAAACAGATTTCCCTGTGGATAAGTTTTCTGTCCGCAGAGAATCTATTTGGTGAGATATCTGAACTCAGTATACTGGATTTTCTGAAAATAATCCAGAAAGGGAAAAAAGAATATGCACGTATCACAAATGAATCCTGATGGAATGTGCATGCCGTACAGACTTTTGTAAAACGATTGCATTGTGGTGAAAAAGATGCTTAATTGGAGAAAAGTGAAACGGAAGTCAGGAGGAAAATGAAATGAGAGAACGTGTCAGAAAAATGAAAGAAAGCCTGCGGATCAGCAAATATCCGCTTTGCGTGGAGCAGTTCCGCCTTGCAAACGAGTCACTGGAGCAGACAGCAGGAGAGCCGATGCTGCTTCGCCGGGCAAAGCTGCATGCGCATGTACTGGACAATATTACCATTTTTATTGAGGAGGACGATCTTCTGTGCGGATCAGGTGCAAGCAAACCGTTTGGCCTAGAAATGCAGTATGAGTATGGAGTCTGGACAAAGGACGAGGTGGAATCCTTAAAATCAGAGATTTATACGATTTCTCCAGAGGATGAGGAAGAGCTGTACCGGCTGAACGAGCGATTTGCCGGAAACAGCCTGAACCACAATCTTGTGGAAACGATGGGGAGGTCGCTTGGAGAGGATGACAGACTGTGGCCGTTTATGAAATCCGGGCTGGTACTTCCGCCGTGGAAGGACCGCAAAGGCGGATCGGGCGGCGGCTTTGCAATGTCGGGATATGGACTTGGACCGGGCTTTTCGCTCGTTTGCGTGGATTATGCGAAGATTTTAAAAGGCGGCGCAAAAGCGATTATTGAGGAAGCAAAGGAGTGCCTGCACAATCTTCGCTACTACGAAGCAGACAGTATTGAGAAACGAAATTACTGGGAAGGCGTAATTATCGTCTTTGAGGCATGGGTGCGCTTTGCGAACCGTTATGCGGATCTTGCAGAGAAGATGGCAGCAGACGAGACAAGGGAGACGCGAAAAAAAGAACTGCTTGAGATGGCAGCGATCTGCCGGAGGGTGCCGTATTATCCGGCGGAAAATTTTCGTGAGGCGCTGCAGTCCTTCTGGTTTACGTTTCTGATGGTCTGCCCGTCGCCGACCTCAACAGCAGGAAGATTTGACCAGTATATGTATCCGTATTACGAGAAGGACATCAAGGCTGGGGTACTCACGAGAGACGATGTGCTGGAGCTGCTGGAAATCATGCGCTGCAAGGTCATGAAGATCAACCGTGTATCGGGAAAAGCAAACCGTGCCAAAAATGCAGGAATGGCAAAGTGGTACAACTGGACAATCGGCGGACAGAAAGAGGACGGAAGCGATGCGACGAACGATCTGTCTTATCTGCTGCTTGATGCGGCACTGGATACGCATCTGCCGCATCATACGGTGACGGTGCGCGTCCATAAGAACACACCGGAAAAACTGATGCTGAAAGCGCTTGAGGTAGTGAAGTCCGGTCTTGGAATGCCGGCATTTATCGGAGATGAGAGCTATATCCGTTTCTTTATGGAAGATGGTACCGTGTCGCTGGAGCAGGCGAGAGATTACTGCGCGACAGGCTGTGTGGACGGAAATATTCCGGGACTGACAAGAACACAGGTAGCCTGCTTCTTCATCGTTCCGCATGCGATGGACGTGTGCATGCACAATGGCTGGTGCCGCTATACAAAAGAGATGGTCGGCATCCGGACCGGTGACGTGACAAAGATGGAGAGCTTTGACGAGTTTAAAGAAGCGGTATTTAAACAGATTCATTTCCTGATGGGAGAAGCGGCAGAGCGTGTCAACGTAGAGCTGATTGCCGAGCGGGAACTGTTTCCGGATGTTTTCCGGTCAGCACTAATGAAGGATGGTGTAAAGACCGGAAAGGATATGTTCAACCGGCGGTTTGCGTTTGAAAACGCGGGACTGATCGGCGCAGTTGGCGGAGTAAATACTGGGGATGCACTGATGGCAATCAAAAAGCTTGTGTATGATGAGAAGAAATATACGATGACGGAGCTGCTGGCAGCGCTTGACGCTGACTGGGAAGGCTATGAGGAGATGCGTAACGACTTTCTGGAAGCGCCGAAATATGGAAACAATATCGATGAAGTCGATTGCCTTGTGGCTGAGGTGTATGAGAATCACAATCGTGCCTGCCGCAGCTATCCGAGTGCATACGGTGAGACGATCAAGCCGAATGCGATCTCGATCTCCGCACATCAGCCGGGCGGCGCACTGACCGGGGCAACTGCGGACGGCAGAAAGGGCGGAGAGATTCTGGCCGATGCATCAATCTCTCCAAGTCATGGAAAGGATTTAAGAGGACCGCTGGCCGTTTTCCAGAGTGCGATGAAGATCCGTCAGGATTCTTATCAGGGCACACTGTTTAATATGAAATTTCATCCGACCATGCTCAAAACAGAAGAGGACTGCAAAAAGCTAAGCCAGCTGATCCGGGTTTACCTGACAAATGGCGGCAAGCACATTCAGTTTAATGTGGTAAGCCGGGAGGAAATGCTGGATGCGCAGATCCACCCGGAGGAGCATGAGGAGCTGACGGTTCGCGTGGCGGGGTACAGCGCATACTTCAACCGCCTGCCGGAATCCATTCAGAATGAAGTGATTGAGCGGACTTCTCAGGAACTGTAAAGATACCGGTCAGAGCAGGCTGGAATAGTTTTCTGAAATCTGATACTTTTTCATTTTTCGCCACAGTGTGGTGGTACTGATACCAAGTAAAAGGGCAGCTTCCTGACGGCTGCCCTTACTTTGACGCAGGGCAGAAAGGATACGCTCTTTTTCTGAAAGCGTTTCCGGTGATTTTTGTGATTCAGTGGGGAGCGCCGAAGAAAAAGCGGCGGAATCATTCAAAACAACTTTTTTCCTCTGATATGTCTGGCTGTGGAACTGATACGCCTGCTGTAGTTGTTCGCGGACGAAATCAGGAGTTAGCTGATAGCGGTCTGAGATGATTACAAGCCGTTCGCAGAAGTTGCGTAGCTGCCGTACGTTGCCGGGCCAGGAATATGAAGAGAAAATATCTGCACATTGAGGAGATGCCAGTACCGTCTTCTCATATTTTTTGCTGTAAATATCAAGATAATAATTTGCGAGCAGGAACGCGTCCCTTTCCCGCTCACGAAGCGCAGGAATATGAATGGTCAGTACGTTGAGACGATAGAGAAGGTCTTCACGGAACTGGCCTTTTTCTACGAGTGCTGTCAGATTTTTGTTGCAGGCTGCGATAACACGGACATTGACCGGAATGACGCGGTCGCTTCCGACACGCATGACCTCCCGCTCTTCAAGCACACGCAGCAGACGGAGCTGACCATTTGCATCCATCTCTGAAATCTCATCCAGAAAAATCGTGCCCTGATCTGCAATCTCAAACAATCCTTTTTTTCCCTTTTTGGAGGCACCGGTAAATGCGCCGTCCACGTAACCGAAGAGTTCACTTTCCAGCAGGTTTGGCGGGAGTGCACCGCAGTTGAGTGCAACGAACGGCTGATTGCACCGGCGGCTTGCATTGTGGATGCTCTGTGCAAAAATTTCCTTTCCGGTGCCTGTCTCACCCATCAGAAGAATATTGGAATCATACTTTGCGAAAAGGTCCGCGTTTTTCTTTACCTGACGGATGGAGGCAGATTCACCGATCAGATTCTGGAAGGTATATTTTGCCTTATGTCCTTTGATATAGGATTCAGTTCGCAGTTGCTCTTCCATCTGTTCCAGATGAGGAAGTGCAGTGAAATGAAAAATGACGGCGGTTACTGTTTCATTCTCTTTAATAGGTGTAATGTTGAAAATACCGTCTGTTTGTGTGTGAAGCAGGAGATGGTTATAATACGTAGTTCCATTGGAAAAGGTATCTTCCAGAACATCCGACATTTCAGGGGAAAGCAGCGTTTGTATCCGGCAGCCGGAGAAAGACTTCTGCTCCGGATGGAGTGACTGGAAGAGTCCGGTGGCGTTGGCGTTATAAGAAGTAATAATCCCTTTTGAATCAGTCATCCAGATTGCTTCGAAAGAATAGTTCATCATCTGCTGCAATTCACGGCTGCGGCGACTTGCCTGGCTGCTGATTGTGATCAGGCGGAGAATTTTGCGGAACTCTCCGAGAAGGCCGGCATGCGAGCAAGCATTCGGATCAAATGCGTGATACATGCCGGCAGCGATTACCTGGTTATGATAACGGTCAGCGCAGACAGCGACTTCAAAGCCCTCTGCCTTTAATGTGTGAAAATAGCTGTCTGGAAGTTCTTCAGCGTCACGGAGAATGTTGTGCAGTTCAATTCCAAAGACCTCACTGAGTACATCAAGGTCAATGGAGAGCGGTTCTGTTGTGATCAGGGCGACCTTATGCGGATGGGGAATGTGAGTGTCTATAATATTTTTTTTGGTAGAAAGCAGGATATTCAGGGTTTCCCAGTTACTGAAATTGATGGTGATAATCGGAATAGATGTTTCAGAGGAAAGATGCTCGCTCGAATGGTAGTAGCTTACGATAATGGCATCAACCTGTTCCTGCTGAGCTTTTTCAAGGTAATCAGAAATAATCTGTTCGTTTGGCCGTTCTGGATTGGTTGGAAAAAATACAAGATTAAAATGAAGCTCTTTTGCAACTGAAAAACATATTTCCCGTGGCAATTCATGTGATTCTACAACCATAAGTTTCAGCATATGTAAATCCCTCCATGCAGTTTGTATTGCAAAAATAATAGCATATTGAAATGAACGTTGCAAGATGAAATGAAAAATGAAAAAAGAAAATGGAAAAAAGAACAGAAAATGCCGTATTTTGGAGAATTTAAAATTGGCACGGAATTTGCTACTATATAAGTAAAGGACAATAAGAGGAGGCAATTCTATGGCAAGGTACATTTTGAAACGGTTGTTATGGATCATTCCGGTTGTACTTGGGGTGACGATCATGGTATTCACGATCATGTATCTGACACCGGGGGATCCGGCACGCATGATCCTGGGATCCAATGCAACAGAGGAAAAGGTGGAGGAGCTTCATGAACAGCTTGGAATGAACGGAAATTATTTTCAGCGGCTTGGGCGGTATATGAAGCAGGTGTTTATTGATCATGATCTTGGTTCTTCGTATTATACGGGGGTGCGTGTGACCGATCAGATCAAAGCGAGACTGCCGTTTACGCTTCGGATTGCAGGAATCAGCATTTTGATAGCAGCCTGTATCGGTATTCCGCTCGGCGTACTTGCGGCGACGCATCATTACACCTGGATTGACAATTTGGCAATGTTCGGCTCGCTGTTCTGTGTGTCGATGCCGGGATTCTGGTTTGCATTGATTCTGGTTTCTTTTTTTGCAATCAAGCTTGGATGGCTGCCGGCCGTGGGAATCCGAAGCTGGACCGGATACATCCTTCCCTGTGTTTCCGGCGCAATCGGTGGAGCGGCTGGACTGGCAAGGCAGACGCGCTCAAGTATGCTTGAGGTAATCCGCCAGGATTACATCACAACAGCACGTGCAAAAGGACAGACAGAGCGCAAGGTAATTTTTCAGCATGCACTGAAAAATGCGATGATTCCGATTATCACAGTGCTTGGCAGTATGTTTGGAAGCTCGCTTGGCGGAGCGCTGATCATCGAAACAATTTTTTCCATCCCTGGTATGGGAACTTATCTGACGGATGCAATATCAAAGCGGGATTATCCGATTATCCAGGGCGGCGTACTGTTCATTTCGATCTGTTTCTGTCTAATCATGCTGCTCGTGGATATCATCTATGCATTTGTGGATCCGCGGATCCGATCCCAGTATGCGGGCAAAGGAAAGAAAAAGCAGAAAAAGGAGGTACGGTGATGAAAGCCAGAAAAAAGAAATCACATACAAAAGAAATTCTTCACCGTCTGTTTAAAAACAAGCTGGCAGTGGCGGGACTTGTGGTCATTATTTTACTGGTACTGGTTGCAATTTTTGCTCCGTTTCTGGCACCGTATGGCTATGAGGTACAGGATCTGACCGCAACCTATCAGTTCCCGAATGGTACACACCTGCTCGGAACGGACAATCTCGGACGCGATATTTTAAGCCGTCTGATCTATGGAACGAGACAGTCGCTGCGCATCGGTGTGTTGTCCGTGGCGATTGCATCGATTTGCGGAATCACACTTGGATCGATCGCAGGCTTTTACGGCGGAAAGACCGACAATATTCTGATGCGGATTCTGGATATTTACCAGTCAGTTCCGGCGATGCTGCTTTCCATCGCGCTGGCAGCGGCACTCGGACCTGGAATCAATAATGCGATTCTTGCAATCGGTATTTCAACGATGGCAGAATACGCCCGTATGATCCGTGCACAGATCCTGACAATCCGGGAGAGGGAGTATGTGGAGGCGGCGAGAGCGATCAATGCGAGCGATGCACGAATCGTGCTGAAGCATATCATTCCGAATGCGTTTGCTCCGCTGATCGTATCGATCACGATGAATATCGGAAATTCAATTCTTGCAGCGGCAACCTTGAGCTTTATCGGACTTGGCGCACAACCGCCGCTTCCGGAGTGGGGTGCAATGCTGAGTGCGGGAAGAAGCTATATGAGAGATTATGGATATCTGGTCATTATACCGGGCATCTGCATCATGATCAGTGTACTTGCATTTAATCTGCTTGGTGATGGACTTCGCGATGCACTCGATCCGAAGATGAAGAATTAGTCAGAATCAGATAAAGGAGATACACAATGAGTGGAGAGACAAAAGAAGAACTGCTTCGCATCCGGGATCTTGTGGTGGAATATGATACCGATGAGGACGTGGTGCAGGCAGTCAATCACGTAGATCTGCAGCTTGGGAAGGGCGAGACACTCGGATTGGTAGGAGAGACCGGAGCCGGTAAAACGACGATTGCAAAGGCGATTCTGCGGATTCTTCCGGATCCGCCATCCAGGGTAAAAGCAGGAGAGATTTATTTTGAAGGAAAGGATATTCTGAAGCTCAGCGAGGGAAAGATGCGGAAGATCCGCGGAAACAAGATCGCGATGATCTTTCAGGATCCAATGACGGCGCTCAATCCGATCGAGACGGTTGGCAGTCAGATCGCGGAGGCAATCGGGCTGCATGAGAAGCTCTCAAAGGCAGAGGTACAGAAGCGGGCCGTTGATATGCTTGAGATGGTAGGCATTCCGGGCGAACGTTACGGAGAGTACCCACATCAGTTTTCCGGCGGAATGAAGCAGAGAGTTGTAATTGCGATGGCGCTTGCATGCAGGCCGGAGCTGCTTTTAGCGGATGAGCCGACGACAGCACTGGATGTGACGATTCAGGCGCAGGTGCTGGATATGATGGAATCACTGAAAGAAAAGCTGAATACGTCGATGATTCTGATCACGCATGATCTCGGAATCGTGGCCGGCATGTGTGACCGCGTGGCAGTCGTCTATGCAGGCGAGATTGTCGAGCAGGGCACGACGGAGGAAGTGTTCGATTTTCCGGGACATCCGTATACACTGGGACTTTTCCAGTCGCTGCCGCGGCTTGACAGCACGGAGAAGAGACTGAAACCGATCAACGGTCTGATGCCGGATCCAACGAATCTGCCGGAGGGGTGTAAATTTTATGACCGGTGTCCGTATGCCTGCGAAAAATGTAAAGAGAAGGAGCCGGAAATGCGGGAATACCGACCGGGGCACTTTGTCAGATGTATCCGTCAGGGAGGTGAAAAGTGATGGAGCAGGTTTCACTGGAAGTAAAAAATCTGAAAAAATATTTTAATACACCAAAAGGACTGCTTCATGCAGTCGACAACGTAAATTTTCGAATTTACGAGGGAAAGACGCTTGGCGTAGTTGGAGAATCAGGCTGCGGAAAATCGACGCTTGGAAGAGTGATTCTTCACCTTCTGGATTCTACGGACGGTCAGATTCTGTTTGAGGGAGAGGATGTTACGCATGTGGACAAAGCAAAGCTGCGTGCACTCCGGGAAAAAATGCAGATCATTTTTCAGGATCCGTATTCTTCTCTGAATCCGCGCATGAGCGTCAGCGAGATCATCATGGAGCCACTGCAGTTAAAGGGCGGAATGTCTCACGCGGAAATGTATGAGAAGACAAAAAAGCTGATGGATACGGTTGGTCTGGCGGCCAGACTGGAAAATGCGTATCCGCATGAACTGGACGGAGGCAGAAGACAGCGAATTGGAATCGCGCGTGCACTGGCATTAAATCCACGCTTTATCGTCTGTGACGAGCCGGTCTCGGCACTGGATGTTTCGATTCAGGCGCAGGTGTTGAATCTGATGCTCGATCTGCAGGAGGAGCGAAATCTGACGTATCTGTTCATCACGCATGACCTGTCCGTCGTGAAGTATTTTTCAGATGATATTATGGTCATGTATCTGGGGCAGGTAGTAGAAAAGGCTCCGTCGAATGAACTGTTTGCGAGACCGTATCATCCATATACAAAAGCACTGCTGTCTGCGATTCCGGTGCCGGATGTACATGCACCGCGCAACCGCATTCTGCTGAAGGGCGAGATCACTTCGCCGATCAATCCGCAGCCGGGCTGTCGCTTTGCGGCGCGCTGTCCGTATGCGACACCGGAGTGCAGTAAGGAGCAGGAGCTTCGTGAAATTTTACCGAATCATTACGTTGCCTGCCACAGGGCAGAGGAACTGATGGATAAAAAGTGAAAAAATTAAAATCAAAGGAGGAAGTAACAATGAAAAAAAGGGCAATGGCAATCGCGGCAGCGTTCGCGCTGACAATGAGCATGGGAATGGGTGCAGCAGCAAAAGATGACCTGGTAATCGCAGAGATGATGGACTGTGGGACACTTGCGCCAACTGGTCCAACTGTTGAGATGAGAAGTGATATTACGTATCAGGTGTATGAGGGACTCTTCCGGTATGGCTACAATATGGAAATGACACCGCAGCTTGCAACAAGCTGGGAACAGACAGATCCGACGCATATTACGTTTCATTTAAGAGAAGGCGTAAAGTATCATGATGGACGCGATTTTACAGCAAAGGATGTTCTTTTTACCCTGAAACTGAACTGTGAGGATGCGAATACGAGTGGAGTTATCACGTATCTTGATTTGGACAATTGCGAGGCACCGGATGATTATACAGTTATCCTGGCATTTACACAGCCGAATGCATTCAATCTCACAAAACTTGGTTCCTTAAATATTGTAAATGAGGAAGCTTATAATGAGAGCTCAGATGGAATGGCAACCAATCCGGTTGGAACAGGCCCTTACAAATTTGAAAGCAGCATTCCCGGTGTAAGCTATACATTTACTGCAAATGAGGATTACTGGGGGGGAGAGCCAGAAGGAATTAAAAAGGTGACATTTAATGTAATTGCGGAAGATTCCCAGCGTACGAATGCATTGCAGGCAGGAGAGATTGATTTTAATAAGTCCCTGCAGATCAGCGATATCGAGTATATTTCCGGAATGGATGATTTTACGGTTGTTTCGAAACCTGCTTTTAACACAGAGTGTGTATTTTTCAATATGACAGAAAATTCTCCATTTGCATCGAAAGAGCTTCGTCAGGCAGTGGGGTATGCGATTGACAATACAGCGATGAACGCGGCAGGCTATGATAATCTGTACATTCCGGCAACGGGTCCGTGGTCTTCCGGAATGGCGGATTACAATGCAGAGTGGACAAATGAAATGTATGAAGCTCAGAATATGGACAAGGCAAAGGAACTGGTACAGGAGGCAGGAATTCCGGATCGGACCGTTAAGATTGTCTATGGCGGCTCTTCAGCAGAAGAGGCGATGACGCAGGTACTTCAGGCAAACCTGGCAGAGCTTGGCATTACGGCAGAAATTACAAGTGTAGATGCAGGCGTATTCTGGAGCTCAATGGGTGATCCGACCGGATGGGATCTGAGTCTTATGAGCTGTTCTGCTCCGAGCGGGTATGGTCTGGACAGCATGACGGCATTTCTGACCGGATTGAATTTTCAGGGCTGGAGCGGTGAAAAATTTGACCAGCTCAAAGAATTGTGCAATAGTGGTGCTATGGCTGAAAATGATGATGAAAGAATGGAAAAGACGAAAGAACTGTGGGATCTGATTGAAGAGGAAGTGCCGATTTACGGAATGGTTTATCTGACCAACACGTGTGCATTTGACAGTCGTCTCGAGAATTTTCAGATCGCAGATCAGTTCAGCTTTTGCGTGAAGGATCTTTCTTTTGCAGACTGATGCAGCCAAGAAACAGTGGTGGAAAAAGCCGGACAGAAACGGAAGGATACGAAGTATGCAGAATAAATACAGACGTATTTCGAATTATTACAGCGGAGCAGACGGAGTGCAGCTGGCGGTGGATCTTTATCTGCCGCCGGCAGATAAAAAGATTCCGGCCGTGATGTATGCGGGGCGTGCACCCAGGCGGGAGCGCTTTGCGGAGCAGCAGGAGATACTGGAAGAGCTGCTGGCGCATGACTATGCAGTGGTGCTGCCGGATCTGCGCGGCATCGGAGCTTCGTTTGGAAGAAGTGACGGCTTTCACAGCCGCCTTGAGGCTCGGGATCTGAAGGTACTGATGGAAACAATGGCGGGCGAAGACTGGTGCGATGGGAATTTTGGCATGCTGGGCGGTTCCAATAATGGATTCATTCAGGATCTGACTGCTGCCGAGCGGCCGGCGCCGTTAAAAGCGGTGATTCCGTGCGACTGTCATCCGGATTTTTATTATCAGGATTATCCAAACGGTGCGTCCAGACATATTGAGGGACTGCCGGGGACGGATCAGGAGCCGGAGGGAATTCCGGTCGATGCCGATACCGATGGCAGGCTTGCGGCAGAAGCAAAAAAAGAGCACGCATCGAATCTCGGTTTTCTGGGGCAGTATATGGCAAATATGCACCGTGATACTGTAAATCCGAAGCTTGGAACTGCGCCGCAGATGGAAATTCCGGTGTGGGACCGGATGGATGCGATCAAGTACAGCGGAATCAAGTATTACAAAAACGGAGCCTGGTATGATCCGGGAGCAGCAGGTGCAGTCTATGCGTATAAGGTATTTGACGGAAAACTGCTGATCGGACCGTGGCGTCACTGCGAAATGTACTCATGCAACAGTGAAAAAGGAAGCTGGTATGAAAAGACCGGGCGAAAGACAGACCTACCAAACAGCGCGTTTCCGTGGGAAAAGGAATACCTTCGATTCTTTGATTTTGCACTGAAGGGCATCGAAAATGACTGGGAGACGGAGCCGCCGGTGCGCTATTATACGCGTGGTGAAGAATCCGGAAAAGAATGGAAGTATGCGGCGGATCTTCCACTTGATACACAGCGGATCACCTCACTCTATCTGGGAGGAGAAAAAAGCGGAACAATTGACAGCCGATATGACGGAACACTTCTGGAAATGCCGGAAGAGAAAAAACAGGTGATTTCGTATAAGACAGAGCGGGATATCACCCTGTATGGAAAGGGCGGCACGCTGGATCGCAGGATTGAGGATGGCTTTGCAGAAGAAGCGCGAAAATGCCTGACATTTACGAGTGCTCCGTTTGAAGAACCGGTGGAGATTACCGGTATTCCGACACTGGAGCTGGATGTGACATCAGATCATGAGGACGGACTGTTTCTGGCTGTACTGGAAGAGGTGTATGCAGACGGAAGCACTTGTTTTCTGACTGAGGGTGCAATACGTGCATCACATGCAAAATACGGAAGGCATACGGCATATCTGTCAATGGGCCTGCCGTATCATCCGGGCCTTGGCAGTGATCTTGCGAAGCTGAATAAAGAACAGCCGCTTCATCTGGACTTTACGATGGAAGCATTATCGCAGCTGGTGCAGGCAGGAAGCAGGCTGAGGCTGAGCGTATTCTGTGCGGAAAAGATGTATCAGCAGCCGGAGTGTGTTGGAGTGGAGAATCCGGTGATCGGACTCCAGCTTGGAAAATCGGTGCTAAAGCTTCCGGTGATTGCGGCGGATGTGTCGGAGTTTAAGGGCACGGTTTCCGTGACCGGAGCGGACGGAAGCAGAGAAACCGGAGTCGGTGTGGTTTACGTATTCAAACGTGCCGTGTATGTACAGCTGAATGAAAAATGGCATGTCTATCCGTGTCACCAGGTCTATCCGCTGGATGAACATACGGTTTTGTATCAGACAGAATCCTTTACCGTGAAAAAAGAACTGGGAGAGAGTATAAAGGTATCTGCGCATGGAGAGGCAGAGTTTGAGCTGACCGGAAAGCGGCCGGCGCGAAAGATATTTCAGGAGAGCCGTCCGTGGCTGCATCCGAAACGATTCTGGTACAGTGAATCACCCGTGAAAGAAATACAGTTTAAAGATCAATGGGTAGCGACCGTTCCGGTCGAGACATGTCAGGAGGGATTCCCGGATATCGGACCGTACCATACGATGGATCTGATGCTGAATCTGAAGCTGCCTAAGCAGGGGGCAGGACCGTACCCGTGTATTGTCGGGATTCATGGACACGGCGGTGATTATGACTGTTTTGAGCGACTGACAAATGAGATGCTGGAAAAGGGATATGCGGTGGCCAGTGTGGATTACCGCGCGACACCGCCGAACCGCTGGCCCAGTCTTCTCTACGATGTAAAGGGAGCGATCCGTTTTCTGAAAGCGCATGCGGAAAAGTATCACATTGATCGGGAACGCATTGGAATCATGGGCGGTTCGTGCGGAGGCCACCTGTCTGCATTTATCGCTGCGACAAACGGCGATCCGAAGACAGAGGGAGACATCGGCGGAAATACAGAGTATGACAGCAAAATTCGCGCGGCAGCAATTTATTTCCCGTGGACCGATGCACTTGGATTTGGAGAGGATATTTTCCATCAGTATCCGGGTCAGCTGAATAAGGTAATGAATTCAGACGGACCGTACGCACCGCCGGGCTATATGTTCGGATTCTCGGGTGACGGAAAGGGGCTCGGAGCGTTGAAGGCACACATGCATGAACCGGAGTATCAGGAGATCCTGGATCGGGCAATTGATGTCAGTCCGGTATCACATGTCACAAAGGACAGTGCGCCGTCGGTGATTATACATGGTATTTACGAATGCGGTATTCAGATCCCGATGAACCAGAGCGTAAGATTTTTTGAAAAGCTGACGCAGAAGGGCGTAAAATCGCTTCTGCTGTGCAACAATAACGGATTTTTTGGAGAGGATGAGGAAGTAAAGAAGGCAGTTGTCGATTTCATGAAGAAAAGAGTATAATACAGATAAAGGCTCCGGCGCAGACAACGTGATTTCAGGTTTGCGCCGGAACTCATATATGTGTGATAAATCGGCAAAGGCGGGGGGGAAACAAAATACTATGGAAAATCGGTTGGAGCTTGTACAGAAACAGACATTATCCGGACAGATGATACAGTCTGTCATGGTGCTGCAGATGAATATGGTACAGCTGCAGGAACATATTTCGCAGATCGCCATGGAGAATCCGGTGATCGAACTGGAAGAACAGAGGCGGGAAGCGGATGCGGAGAAATTAAGGAAGATCGAGTGGCTTGCGGAGCTGGATGAGCAGAACCGCTTTTATTACAGCAATGAAAGACGGGAGAGCAGCCGGCAGCAGTTTGAAAATATCGGAAGAGAGGAAAATGCTCCGGAGGAGATGCTTCTGGAACAGCTTCAGGGCTGCGGTTATTCGGAAACGGAAATGGGGATCTTTTCTTATATTGCGAAATGTCTGGACGGCAGAGGATACTGTAAAATTTCAGTGGAAGAGCTTAGCGCAAAGCTGCATACATCAGAAGAAGCGGTTCGCAGGTGCCTTGCTGTAATGAAACAGCTGGAACCGGCAGGCGTGTGTGCAGAGGATCTGAAAGAATGCCTTCTGCTTCAGCTGCAAAGACAACCGGAAGATACAGCTCTTGAGGAAACGATTGTCCGGGAGTATCTGGAAGAGGTAGGGAAAAACAGAATTTATGCAATCGCAAAGAAACTTCAGATATCAGAGGAAGCAGTGTGGCATGCGGTGGAGAAGATTCGAAAGCTGAATCCGAAACCGCTTGACGGATATGCGGACGGAGAAGCTCCGATCTATGTGACACCGGACGTGACAGTCGTAAAATTCGAAGATCATTATGAAATTCTGATCAACGATTACGTCTATCCGGCGATTCATCTGAATCAGGAGTATATGGCAATGTTGGAAAATCAGCCGGATGGAGAGACGAAGGCTTATTTAAAAGAAAAATTTCGTCAGGCAAAGGATCTGCAGGAAAGCATCGGAAGAAGAAACGAGACGCTGCTGAAGGTGACGCGCTGTATTCTGGAGGTGCAGGAAGCATTTTTCAGAAGCGGAAAAAGACCTTTAAGGCCGCTGACGATTTCGGAAGCGGCAGAGAAACTGGAAATCAGCGTGTCGACGGTGAGCCGTGCGGCGAACGAAAAGTATCTGCAGTGCTGCTGGGGAACGTTTCCGCTCTCGGTCTTCTTTTCAAAAGGGGTCGCACAGGGCGGTGAGCATCAGGTCAGTGTGGACGAGATCAGGGAAATGGTTCGAACGTTGATCGAAGGAGAAGACAAAAAGAAGCCGTACAGTGATCAGAAGCTGGAAGAACTGCTGAGGGAAAAGCAGATTGTGATTTCGCGCAGAGCCATCGCAAAATACCGAGAAGAGATGGGGATTCCGAGCACACGCGGCAGAAAGAGCTACGTATAAAGAATTTTCGGAAAAATATATGGAAAAAATTGCGTACAGAATGTAGAAAACAGGAGGATACGATGAAATATCGAAATTTATTTACTCCGGTGACGATCGGAAAGCTGACGATCAAAAACCGGTTTGCAATGGCACCGATGGGGCCGCTGGGGCTTTCTGACTCAGAAGGCGGGTTCAATCAGCGAGGAATTGATTACTATACAGAGCGTGCCAAGGGCGGTACGGGTCTGATTATCACGGGCGTTACCTTTTCAGACTGTAAGGTAGAGACGCAGAGCATGCCGAACTGTCCGAATTCCACTTACAATCCGGTTCATTTTATCCGCACAGGAAAAGAATTGACGGAGCGGGTACATGCATACGGCAGCAAAATTTTTCTGATGATGTCCGGCGGCTTCGGACGCGTGACAATTCCGACAAATCTTGGTGAGTTTCCGCCGGTGGCACCGTCTGCGATTCCACACCGCTGGCTGGACAAGATTTGCCGGCCGCTGACTGTGGAGGAGATCCACAGCATTGTCCGTTCATTCGGAGATGGAGCGTACAATGCGAAGCGCGCAGGCTTTGACGGAGTGGAGATTCATGCGGTGCATGAGGGATATCTGCTCGATCAGTTTGCAATCTCGATGTTCAATCAGCGTGAGGACGAGTACGGAGGAAGCCTGGAAAACCGACTGCGTTTTGCAAAAGAGGTAGTGGAGGAAATCAAGTCCCGCTGCGGAAAGGATTTTCCGGTGGCACTTCGCTTCAGCGTAAAGAGCATGATCAAGGACTGGAGAGTCGGTGCGCTTCCAGGTGAGGAATTTGAGGAAAAGGGAAGAGATACCGAGGAAGGAATTGAGGCGGCGAAGCTGCTTGTATCCTATGGATACGATGCGCTGGATACGGATGTCGGAACGTACGATGCCTGGTTCTGGAATCATCCGCCAATGTACCAGGAGAAGGGTCTGTTTAGAAGCTGGTGTCATCTGGTAAAGGATGCAGTCGATGTTCCGGTGCTGTGCGCCGGAAGAATGGACGATCCGGAGATGGCATCGAAATCACTGGAAGACGGAGACTGCGATATTGTCAGCCTTGGCCGCCCGCTGCTTGCCGACCCGGATTATGTGAATAAGCTGCGTGCCGGAAAAGTCGCAGAGATTCGTCCGTGCATTTCCTGTCAGGAGGGCTGCATGGGCCGCGTACAGCATTATTCGATGATCAACTGTGCGGTCAATCCGCAGTGTGCAAGAGAGCGTGTGACCGCTTACAATCCGATCCTGCAGCCGAAGAAGGTGTTGGTAGTCGGCGGCGGTGTAGCCGGATGTGAGGCAGCAAGAGTGCTTGCGCTGCGCGGACATAAGCCGGAGCTGTTTGAGAAAGCCGGACAGCTGGGCGGAAATCTGCTTCCGGGCGGTGCTCCGGAGTTTAAAGAGGATGATATCGCACTTGCAAAATGGTATGAAGTACAGCTTCAAAAGCTGAACGTGCCGGTACATTTAAACAGTGAGGTGAGAAAGGAACAGGTACTCGCAGGAGACTACGATACCGTAATCATTGCGACCGGATCGACACCGAAGGTATTTTCGCTTGGAGATGATGACAAGGTATATACGGCAGCACAGGTACTTTTAAAAGAGAAGGACTGCGGCGCGTCTACCGTAGTAGTCGGCGGCGGACTGGTTGGCTGTGAGACGGCACTGTGGCTGGCACAGCATGGAAAGAAAGTCACAATCGTTGAGGCGATGGATAAGATTCTGGCGCTCAACGGTCCGCTGTGCAGTGCAAACAAAGAGATGCTGGAGCTTCTCGTACCGTACAACGGCGTGGAAGTAGTGACCGGCGCGAGGGTGACCGGCTATCATGGCGGAATACTGACTGCTGATGTGTCGGGCGAGGTACGGGAGATACCGTGTGACAGTGTGATTTTGTCAGTTGGTTACCGCGAGGAAAACCATCTGTATCAGGAGTTGGAGTTTGATGTCCCGGAGATCTATCTGCTGGGCGATGCGAAAAAGGTGGCCAACATCATGTATGCGATCTGGGATGCATTTGAGGTGGCAAACCATATCTGATGAAAAATAAAGTATGCTGGTGTGGTCAGTAGTTAAAAACTGTTTTTGGGAGAACTGGAATTTTCATAGCAATTTCCTTATTTCGATGCTATAGTTACAGCAGTGGGCTATGAAAGAGATACTATGGCACAGTGGACGAAACGAATACAGATCAGATGATTATTTCCTGTGAGTCGGTAATTTGGTGTTTTATGCAGACAGAGCCGGTGATCTCATTATGGAGGAATGGACAGAGCCGGACAGGGAAATGATAATGATATTGTTAAAGTAAGCCGCAATTATAGAAACAGCAGTAAAAGAAAGCGAGGACATGCTATGTGTACAGCAGCAACGTATCAGTCAAAAGATTTTTATATGGGAAGAACCCTGGACTATGAGTTTTCCTACGGAGAGGAGATTGCGGTAATGCCGCGTAATTATCCGCTTGCCTTTCGGTTTGACGGAAGACTGGAGCATCATTATGCGATCATCGGAATGGCGCACATGGCGGGATTTCCATTGTATTACGATGCGGTAAATGAAAAAGGTCTTGGTATGGCCGGACTGAATTTTGTAGGAAATGCAGTTTATCAGGAGCCGAAAGAAGGATGCAGGAACGTGGCTCAGTTTGAGTTTATCCCGTGGATTCTTTCACAGTGTGCTACTCTTGCGGAAGCGAAATCACTTCTGGAAGAAATGAATCTTACCGGTACACCGTACAGCGAGCAGTTTCCGTCTGCACAGCTGCACTGGATTATTGCGGATGCAACCGGTGCGATTACGGTGGAGTCGGTGGCGGACGGATTGAAGGTATACGAAAATCCGGTCGGAGTGCTTACCAATAATCCGCCGTTTGAGACACAGATGTTTCTGTTGAATAATTATATGAATTTGTCGGCAAAACAGCCGGAAAATCATTTCGCAAAGCAAATTTCGTTGCAGACATATAGCCGTGGCATGGGCGCACTGGGACTTCCGGGAGATCTGTCTTCGGCATCACGCTTTGCGCGGGTGGCATTTACGAAGCTGCATTCCGTTTCCGGTGAGTCAGAGGCAGAGAGCGTTGGCCAGTTTTTCCATATCCTTGGCTCAGTCGATCAGCAAAGGGGATGCTGTGAGGTCGCAGAGGGGAAGTACGAGATTACAATTTATACCTCATGCTGGAACGCACAGAAGGGAATTTATTACTATACGACGTATACCGGGCATCAGATCACTGCAGTTGACATGCACCGTGAGGATCTGGATGGCGCGAAGGTGGTCAGTTACCCGATGCTGCAGGAGGAGCGGATTTACTGGCAGCAGGAAATTCGCGGATAAAAATACAAAGTTTCCAGAAAAAACATCCCCCGACGGGGCTTCCGCGGGTGATGTTTTTTTGTTATAGTTTAACCGAGTCAAGCAAGTCCCCTGCTTCAATTGCGCGGAGCAATAAGCAGCTGCCCGGTTATGAAAGATCACAAGGAGGGACCCGCTTGCGGAATCTCGTAAGGAGGGATCCATTTACGGAATCTCGTAAGGAGGGATCCGTTTACGGGAAGATTCCTTACGAGCCTGGATTCCTTATGATTCTGCAAGTAGCGAAGCGGATTGCGAATATCCGCTTTACTTGATATTTATTTGTGTTCGTGAGTATGTAGTAAAAACGGAGATGGAATGCCTGTCTCATAAAAGGAAAAGGAGACTTTGAAACAATGAAAAAGCCTGTTTTATTTTTTGCAGCATTTGCGGTTGCGTTTGGACTTAATGTTTGTGCAGCATCTGCATCCACGCTGGTATACGGAAGCGGTGATTACACGAGAATCAATCCGGCAATGGATGAGCACGGAGAAATCAATATTCTGCTGTTTAATGGTCTGACAGCACATGAAGGAGAGAACCAGGTCGTCCCGGGACTGGCGAAAAGCTGGGAGTTTGATGAGGAAACGTGTACCTATACCTTCCATCTTGAAGAGGGCGTGAAGTGGCACGACGGCGAGGATTTTACCGCAAATGACGTAAAATTTACGATCGAGTCGATCATGGATCCTGACAATGGTTCCGAGAATGCACCGAATTATGAGGATGTGGAAAAAATCGATGTGATTGATGACTACACGATCGCATTTCAGCTGGATGCGCCGAATGTGGCATTTCTTGATTATATGACGATGGCAGTTCTTCCGGAGCATTTGCTGGAAGGCGAAAATATGCAGGAATCAGATTTCTTCCGTCATCCGATCGGTACCGGTCCGTACAAGCTGGCAGAGTGGGACGAGGGTCAGGCGATCACGCTGGAGAAGAATGAGGATTATTTTAAGGGTGAGCCGAATATTGACGAGGTAATTTTCAAAATCGTTACGGATGATAATGCAAAGGCGATGCAGATGCAGTCCGGTGAGCTGGATCTTGCGCTGCTTACGCCGAAGGATGCACAGCTGTTTGCAGGTCAGGACGGCTATACATGCTATGATATGAAGACCTCGGATTACCGTGGAATTCTCTTTAACTTCCAGAATGAGTACTGGACCGAAAACAGAGACATTATCCCGGCCATCTGCTACGGAATTGACCGCGATGCAATCATTCAGTCGGTATTGCTTGGCGAGGGTATGCCGGCGTATGGACCGCTGCAGCGTAACATTTATAATGATGAAGACGTTGAGCATTATGATTATGATCCGGAAAAGGCAAAAGAGATTCTGGAGTCAGTTGGCTGTACAATGGGCGAGGATGGATTTTATTATCGAAATGATGAAAAGCTCGGCTTTGTGATCAGTGTCGGTGCAGGTGATCAGGTGCGTGTGGATATCGCACAGGCAGCAGCACAGCAGCTCAGAGAGATCGGACTTGACGTCAGCGTGGAAGTACCGGCACAGGTTGACTGGGGCGGACAGATGGCTTACCTGATTGGCTGGGGCAGCCCGTTTGATGCAGATGACCATACCTATAAGGTGTTCGGTACAGATAAGGGTGCCAATTATTCCGGATACTCGAATGAGCTGGTTGACAAGTATCTGACAGAAGCACGTCAGTCGGATGACAAAGATGTTCGTGCGGAGGCGTATGATAAATTCCAGGAAGAGCTGGCGAAGGATCCGGCGTTTGCATTTATCTGCTATATTGATGCCAATTATGTGGCAAAATCATCAATCGAAGGAATTGATGCAGATACCATTATGGGACATCACGGTGTTGGAATTTTCTGGAATATTACGGACTGGACGATTGCGGAGTAAGAAGCAAAAATGGATGATGAATGTCGGCGTTACAAAGTGGAAGCAGGATGAGATCAGATGATGATTCTGCGAGAAACAGAAAAATAGAAAGAACAGTATGGACGAATTATTAAAGGTAGAGCATCTGGCAGTAAGCTTTCAGACAGATGCAGGAGAATTGGAAGCAGTGCGGGACGTAAGTTTTTCCTTGCGTCCTGGCGAGGTGCTGGCGATCGTCGGTGAATCGGGCTGCGGAAAAAGTGTGCTGTGTAAGTCAATTATGAAGCTTCTGCCGGGAAAAGCGAAAATGAAAAGCGGGAGTATCCGTATCAATGATACGGATATTTCTGCGTGTAAAGAAAAAGAAATGCAAAAGCTGCGGGGGCGGCTGTTTGCAATGGTATTTCAGGATCCGATGACTTCTTTAAATCCGACGATGACGATCGGTGCGCAGATTGCGGAAGCAATCCTGGTGCATCAGCCGAAAATGAAAAAGGAAGCGGTGCAAAAGCGGGTGCTGGAGCTGATGGAGCTGGTCGGAATCGACTGCCCAGAGGCACGGGCGAAGCTGTATCCGTGGAATTTTTCAGGTGGAATGCGGCAGCGCAGCGTACTGGCGATTGCACTTGCTTCTGATCCGGCGATTCTGATCGCAGATGAACCGACAACGGCGCTCGATGTGACGATTCAGGCGCAGATCCTCGATCTTTTAAAGGAGATCCAGCACAGGCTTGGCACGGCAACGATTCTTGTATCACACGATCTTGGTGTGGTGGCGCGTGTGGCGGACCGGGTGGCTGTGATGTATGCGGGTAAGATCTGTGAGATCGGCACCGCTGAGGAAATTTATTACGATCCGAAGCATCCGTACACGAAGGGACTTCTGCGGTCACTCCCGGCACTTTCCCACGAAAAAGAGACACTGCACACACTTCCCGGCATGCCGCCGTCGCTTGTGCATCCGCCGAAAGGCGATGCATTTGCCTGCCGTAATGAATCTGCGCTCGCAATCGATTATGAGCAGCAGCCACCGATGTTCCGCGTATCAGATACGCATTATGCAGCGACATGGCTGCTCGATGAGAGGGCGGTGAAGGTGCGGGAGGAGTTGGAGCGGCGGGAGCAGGCAGAGCTGTCTGAAGAAGTAGGCAGAACGCACGGACGGATAAAAGGTAAAAGCATATGTTTTGACACCTCAGCGAAAAATGATTCAGAAAAGGAAGGCTTTGCAGAAACCGGGCAGCAGGCTGCGACTGAGCATGCTCAGAACAGCGCGCAAAACAGGAAGCCAAACGGGCAGTCTGTGGATGAAGCAGCGGAAATATTGCAGGATAGGCGTAGCTCCACCGATATCCTCCTCGACATCCGCCATCTCACACAGGTCTTCCCTTTGACCAAAAAACTGGCAGTGCGTGCGGTGGATGATGTTTCGTTCCAGATCAGAAGAGGCGAAATTTTTGGTCTGGTCGGAGAGTCCGGATCCGGAAAGTCAACGGTTGCACGGTGCGTGATGAATATTTACCGTCCGGCCGGAGGTCAGATCGTGTATCGGGGAATAGATACCGGAAATCGAATGGAAGTGCGAAAAAACCGTGTCCTTCTGCAGCAGGAGCGTCAGATGATCTTCCAGGATTCTGCATCAAGCCTCAATCAGAGAATGAAGGTGGAGGATATTGTGATGGAGCCGATGAAGCTGGCACATCGCCGTCCGCCACGTGGTTCTTATCGGGCAGAGGCTGCATATCAGCTGAAATACGTTGGACTGGATGAATCCTGTCTCGATAAATATCCGTCAGAGCTTTCCGGAGGACAGCGGCAGCGGATAGCGATCGCGCGTGCCGTGAGCATGGAGCCGGAGCTTCTGGTGGCAGATGAACCGATCGCATCGCTGGATGTATCGATCCAGGCGCAGATCGTAAATCTGTTCCGCCATCTGCAAAGAGAACACGGATTTTCGATTCTCTTTATTGCGCATGACCTGGCAATGGTCGAATTTCTCTGTGATCGGGTAGGTGTGATGTACCACGGCCGACTGGTTGAGGTAGCCCCCTGCCATGAATTATATCGGAATCCGCTGCATCCGTATACGCAGGCACTGCTTTCGGCAATTCCGGTTCCGGATCCAAGGCGTGAGCGAGAGCGGAAAATGACAGAGTTTGAGCAGGAGTATGATACTTCGGGCGCATTGGCTGAAGTGTCGGAAGGACATTTTGTACTGCGGTAAGAATTAAGACAGGTGGTAACAATAAAAATATGAAAAAGAATAAAGTATGGTATGTGACGAAAAAGCTTCTGATCTTCCTGATCAGCCTGCTGCTTTTATCCGTTATTACCTTTTACATTTCAAGACTTGCGCCGGGTGATCCGCTGGTATCCTATTATGGTGACCGGGTGGAAAAGATGAGTACGCAGGAGCGGGCATGGGCAGAAGAAAAGCTTGGTCTGCACGATCCGATCACGGTTCAGTATATCCGCTGGCTTGGAAATGCACTGCATGGAGATTTTGGAATTTCGTATAAATATAAAACAGATGTGCTGGAAGTAATTACGGGCAGAATCGGTAATACGCTGATCCTTGGAGGGGTTGGTTTTGTGCTTATTTTTATACTGGCACTTTTGCTTGGCGTGTGGTGCGCATGGTACGAAGACCGCCTGCCGGACCGGATCGTTTGTCGGATCGGAACGGTGACCAGCTGCATACCGGAATTCTGGATGTCGCTTCTGCTTATCCTGATTTTTTCTGTGCAGCTTCGGCTGCTTCCAAGCAGCGGTGCGTACACCATTGGAAAAAGTGATGATATTCTGAACCGGATACAGCATCTGATTTTGCCGATCACGATCGTCGTGCTTGGGCATCTGTGGTATTATGCTTATATGGTTCGAAACAAGCTTCTTGAGGAAGTACGGTCGGATTACGTGCTGCTCGCAAAATCAAAGGGGCTTGATAAAAGAAAAATTCTGTTTTGCCATTGCCTGCGGAATATTTTGCCATCGTATCTGAGCATCATGGCGATCTCCGTACCGCACGTGCTCGGCGGCACGTATATCATCGAGACAGTATTTTCCTATCCGGGCATCGGTACGCTTTCCTATGAAAGCGCACGTTATAAAGATTATAATCTGCTCATGGTGCTCTGCATCCTCTCAGGTGCGATCGTGATCCTCTGCAATATGGTTGCGCAGGCTATTAATGAGCACATTGATCCGAGAATCCGGGCAAACGAGATGACAGAAGAATCGGAGGTGGTGAAACGATGAGAATTTTACGACATCACCTGTATGACGGCGGCGGAGAAGTGCCGGAAGGAAAATCAACAATTGGGCATGGAGCGTACAGTGACGGAGCTGATAAGAGTTCTGAAATCGGTACGTTAAAAAATCTCAGTGAAGGCACAGTAGAAAAACCAGACAGAGCAGATCCCGCCGATCCGTTTCAGATTGTCGGAATCCAGCCGTCATCCTCCACTCTGCCTGCCCCAAAAAAGAAATGGTACAAAGACAAGCCAGTCTTTTCTCTGCTGTTTCTCGCCATCGTCATCGGAGGCTGCCTGTGCTGCAAGCTGATTATGACAAAAGATCCGACGTATATGGATCTGATGAACTACAACCGTGCGCCGGATCGGGAATTTTTGTTTGGCACAGATACGATGGGAAGGGATATTTTCTCGATGATCTGGTACGGAGGGCGAATCTCGCTGTTTATCGGACTGTTTTCCACATTAATATCAACAATGATCGCAGTGGTATTCGGTGGAATCAGCGGCATCGCGCCGCAGTGGCTGGATACGCTGCTTATGCGGCTGACAGAAATTCTTCTGAGCATTCCGAATCTGTTGCTCGTAATTTTACTGCAGGCGATTCTTGGAACACCAAACGTGGTAACGATCTCTGTTGTAATCGGTGTGACAAGCTGGACGAGCATTGCGAAGGTTGTGCGCACCGAGGTGCGCCAGATTCGAAGCAGTGAATATGTGATTGCATCGAGGTGTATGGGCGGCGGATTTTTCCATCTGCTGTGGCATCATCTGGCGCCAAACTTCATTTCCTCGATCATGTTTATGGTCGTAATGAACATCCGCAGTGCGATCGTGTCCGAATCCACCTTAAGCTTCATGGGAATCGGTCTTCCACTTGAGATCATTTCCTGGGGAAGTATGCTTTCTCTCTCAGAAAAAGCGCTTCTTACCGGTTCGTGGTGGATCATTCTGATCCCGGGCGTCTTTCTTGTGGTAACACTGCTGTGTATGACGGAGGTCGGAAATTATCTCAGAAGACAAGTGAATCAGAAGGAACGGAATTTGTAAAAGAAAGACATAAGTATTTTATAACGCTTGGATAAGGCAGACATATTCAGGCGTTTTTTGTTTTGTCATTTGAAGTAGCGTTTGATATACTATAGTTGACGAAATATGAGAAAAGGCAGATAACGATCGAAGACCTGTCGCAGATACGCTAAAAATGGCAGAAAGGGATAAGCTGTAAGATGGAAGAAATATTAAAAATCAAGGTTCAGTTGGATGACATATTTGAGGTAGAAGGGAAAAATGGAAGTGCACGGATGATTGCATTTTCAGGAGAAGCAGATGGACCGTATTTCAGTGGAAAGATTTTGCCGCACGGAGTTGATACACAGAAAAGCGAAGCGGGAAAGCCATTGCAGCTTTCGGCAAGATATATGCTGGAAGGCATAGACTGTACCGGGAAGCAGTGCTGTCTTTTTATAGAAAATAACGGGGAAGAAGCAGGCGGGCAAATAGTGACTAAGCCACGGATTTACACGGATAGCGAGAGCCTTTCATGGATGGAAGGGGCAGCACTTTGCGGAACGGTGGAATCCTGCGGCGAAGACCAGGTAATGATCCGAATCAGGAGAATGGAAAAAGAGAAGCTTTGCCCGTATCGTGTAGAAATACACAGCATTGCGGCCGGGGACAATCGGATTTTTGCATCCCTGTATCTGCCGGAATGTGCGCAGACGGTTCCTGCGGTGGCCTTAAGCCATGGTTATAATGGTAAGGGAGCTGATTTCGAGAAAGAAGCGGTGTACTTTGCATCACACGGAATTGCGGCCTGTACATTTGATTTCTGTGGTGGAAGTGCCGGATCAAACAGTAGCGGAAGTACGAAAAAGATGTCTGTGCTTACAGAAAAGGAAGATCTGAAGGCTGTGATTGAATTTTTGAAAGCAAGACCGGAGATCGATGAAAAGTGTCTGTTTCTGCTAGGCGCGAGCCAGGGAGGATTTGTGAGTCTGCTTACAGCAGCAGAGCTTAAGGAAGAAATCCGTGCTCTTGTTCTGTATTTTCCGGCACTTTGTATTCCGGATGACTGGCGAAAGGAATATCCTGAGTTCAATTTAATTCCTGAGTCAAGGGAGCATTGGGGTATGGAGCTTGGCCGGTGTTATTTTGAGACAGCAGTACAGCTGGATGCATATAAGCCGCTGCGGGAAATAAAGCAGAAAATTTTGCTCTTTCATGGAGACCGGGATGAGATTGTACCGATTTCGTATGCGGAAAAGGCAGCACAGACCGGAGCAGAGGTGAAATTGGAAGTTCTTCCGGGAGAAGGACACGGTTTTACAGAAAAAACAAGCATGTACGTGACGGAAAAAGTGCTGGATTTTATGAAAAACATTTGATGGAGAGATGAGAATCTGTTATCATAAAAGATGCGCGGAGTCTGAACACAGATAAGCATTCCCCCGCTTCAGGTGCGCGGAGCATTAAGCGGTGGATGGGATGCTTCTGTCAGCGGGAGCTGAAAGCCCCCACTGACAGATCGTGAAGCGGATTGCGAATGTCCGCTTTACCACAGCTCGCGAAAAGTCTGTGTTTATGAGAAAACAGAAAAATGAAATTGTGAAAAGAATCTATTTGTATGATTCACCAGAATACAGGAAAAAGCACAACGCAGAGACAATGGATAAAAATCAGAGAAAAAATAAGAAGTGGAGGGAACGGATTCATGAAAGTATTACTTGTAAATGGAAGCCCGCACGCAAACGGAAGCACATATACGGCGCTGCATGAGATGGAAAAGGTATTTACACAGGAAGGCATTGAAGCGGAGATCATTCAGATCGGAAATCAGGATATCCGCGGCTGTATTGCCTGTAATGGCTGCCGCAAAAAGGGAAGCTGCGTATTTGAGGATGCAGTAAACGAGACGGCTGCAAAATTTGAAGAGGCAGACGGTCTTGTTGTGGGAAGCCCGGTTTATTACGCTTCCGCAAATGCAACACTGATCGCATTTCTGGACCGGCTGTTTTACAGCACCGGCTTTGATAAGACGATGAAGGTCGGCGCATCGGTTGTATCAGCCAGACGAGGCGGACTTTCTGCGACATTTGACGAATTAAATAAATACTTTACAATCGCAGGCATGCCGGTGGCATCCAGTCAGTACTGGAACAGCATCCATGGCAACAACGCTGATGAGGCAGTGCAGGATCTGGAAGGACTGCAGACCATGCGGACACTGGCACACAACATGAGCTTTCTGATAAAGAGCATTGCGCTTGGCAAAGAAAAATACGGACTTCCGGAGAAGGAAGCAAAAGTCGGCACGAATTTTATCCGCGAGATTTAGCCAGAGCAGGCAATATCCTGCCGGGTTACAGGAAGCCATAAGCAGATTTAAATATTGACGGATTTTTATCCGCATGAAGAGAAATGGAGAATGTAAGTATGAAATATGATGTCATTATCATCGGCGCAGGTCCGGGCGGCATTTTTTCGGCGTATGAGCTGATGAAAAAGAGTCCGGAGCTTAAGGTAGCGGTTTTTGAGGCGGGCTATTCTCTGGAGAAGCGCCGTTGTCCGATTGACGGCAAGAAGGTGAAATCCTGTATCAAATGTCCGACCTGCGCGATCATGAGTGGATTTGGCGGTGCAGGTGCTTTCTCTGACGGAAAATACAACATTACGAATGATTTCGGCGGTACGCTGTATGAGCACATCGGACGCAAAGAGGCGATTGATCTGATGTACTACGTTGATGAGATTAACGTCAGCCATGGCGGAGAGTCTACAAGGATGTTCTCGACTGCGGGCACAAAATTCAAAAAGCTCTGCATGCAGAACAAGCTGAAGCTGCTCGATGCATCGGTGCGTCATCTTGGTACTGATATCAACTATATCGTGCTGGAAAACATGTACAATGAAATGAAGTCCCACATTGATTTCTATTTCCATACGCCGGTAGAGCATGTGGAGAAGCTTGAGGAAGGTTACCGCATTCATTACGGCGAAGATAAATATGAGGACTGCGAGGAGTGTATCATTTCCGTTGGCCGCAGCGGCAGCAAGTGGATGGAGAAGGTCTGCCAGGAGCTGGACATTCCGACGAAATCAAACCGCGTGGACATCGGTGTGCGCGTTGAGCTTCCGGCGGTTATTTTTTCCGACCTGACCGACGAGCTGTACGAGAGCAAGATTGTGTACCGCACTGAGAAATTTGAGGACAACGTACGTACCTTCTGTATGAATCCGAACGGCATCGTTGTAAATGAAAATACGAACGGCATCGTGACGGTAAACGGCCACAGCTATGAGGGCGCGGAAAAGCAGACGGAAAACACAAACTTTGCGCTGCTCGTTGCAAAACATTTCTCCGAGCCGTTTAAAGACAGCAACGGCTACGGCGAGAGCATCGCGCGTCTTTCCAATATGCTGGGCGGCGGTGTGATCGTGCAGCGGTTCGGTGATCTGGTAAGAGGACGCCGAAGCAATACAAAACGAATCGAAGAAGGTCTTGTGACACCGACACTTGCAGCGACACCGGGTGATCTGAGCCTTGTCCTGCCAAAACGAATCCTCGACGGCATCATTGAGATGATCTATGCGCTCGATAAGATTGCGCCTGGCACGGCAAATGACGATACGCTTCTTTACGGCGTGGAAGTCAAGTTCTACAACATGGAAGTGGAGATCGATGAAAATCTCGAGAGTCGTTACAAGGGTCTGTATATCATCGGTGACGGAAGCGGTGTGACCCATTCCCTGTCGCATGCATCGGCGAGCGGCGTGTATGTGGCACGGAAGATTGCGGAGAAGCAGTAGAAACAGGTAAAATAGAATAAAAAAAGAAACAGGTCTCACATTTCAGCTGCAGCAGGCAGAAGAAATGCGAGACCTGTTTTTGGTGACGAGACAGAGTAAATTCATTTATAAAACTTTATTTAAGAAATCGATCGTACGCGGTTCCTTCGGATTTAAGAGTACCTCCTGCGGTGTACCCTGCTCGACGATATATCCGCCGTCCATGAAAAGTACGCGGTCAGCAACCTCGCGGGCAAAGCCCATCTCGTGTGTGACGATCACCATGGTCATTCCGTCTGCGGCCAGCTGTTTCATGACCTGCAGTACCTCACCAACCATTTCCGGGTCAAGCGCACTTGTCGGTTCGTCAAAGAGCATGATATCCGGTGTCATGCACAGTGCACGCGCGATCGCGACACGCTGCTTCTGACCGCCGGAGAGCTGATCCGGATAAGCCTCAGCCTTATCCTCCATGCCGACCTTACGCAGCATCTGAAGGGCGCGTTCTCTGGCTTTTTCCTTTGTGGCCTTTTTGAGGTCTACCGGAGCGAGCATCAGGTTCTGCATGACATTCATATGCGGAAAAAGATTGAAATGCTGGAATACCATGCCGACATTTTCGCGGACCTTATTGATATCTACGTGGCGGTCGGTCAGGTTGTGCCCGTCAACAACGATCTCGCCGCCGGAAATTTCCTCAAGCTTGTTCATGCAGCGAAGGAAGGTAGATTTTCCGCTCCCGGAAGGACCAATGATAACGACTACTTCGCCTTCATGCACGTCGTAGGAAATATCCTTCAGTACCTCTAGCTTTCCGAAGCTTTTCTGCAGATGAGATACGTGAATTTTGACATTTTTATTTGCGTCCACGGTTCAGCCTCCTTTCCAGTCTCTTTGCAATCTTAGAGAGGATCGTGATGACGATCAGATACATCACTGCAACGATTCCCCAGACTTCAAATGATTTAAAGGAGATCGCGATAACATTTTTTGCAGTGTTGACCAGTTCCGGGAAACCGATAACGGAGAGGATGGAGGTATCCTTTAAGGTAATGATGAACTGGTTGATGATGCTTGGGATCATGGTACGGATCGCCTGCGGAAGTACGACGCGTACCATGGCACGCCAGTATGGAAGTCCAAGACTTCTTGCCGCCTCCATCTGTCCCGGATCGACTGACTGGATACCGGCACGAATGATCTCAGCCATGTAGGCACCGCAGTTAAGCGCAAGTGCAGCGGTACCGGCCTGCAGCGCGGTCAGTGTCATTTTACTGCCGAGAAAATTTTTGAATGCGTAAGGCAGACCAAAGAAAATAAAATAAGCGAGAACGATCATTGGCACACCGCGGATAACATCGACAAAGATCGATGCGATGACATTGCACACCTTATTTCTCACAACACTCAGCAGTCCGAAGATCATGCCAAGGATGCAGGCGAAGAAAAGTCCCCACAGTGCGAGAAGTAAGGTCTGCCCCATCGCGAACAGCAGCATCTGCCCATATTTAGATAATATCTGGATCATAATGGTTCCTTTCAAAAAGGGACTGCCGCAAAGTCTGCAGCAGTCCCGTGAAATTTACGTAGATTTTCTGAAATTACTCAGTTACTGCTTCGGTAGCGGCCTCAGTAGCTGCTTCTGTTGCAACCTCAGTGGAAGCTTCGGTGGTATCGTCAGTCGGAACAGCGTCTTCGCCGAGGTATTTTGCAATGATCTCATCGTAGGTGCCGTTTTCCTTGATGTCGGCAAGACCTGCATTGAACATGTCAAGCAGCTCCTGGCTGTCTTCAGAGAAAACAGCAAAACCGTACGGAGCACCCTCGTTTTCAGTGCCATCTACGATCTGCAGTGCGAGGTCGCCGTCTTTGATGGAGGAAGCCATGATCGGGGTGTCCTCGAAGCATGCGACAACCTGTCCGCCAAGGACTGCCTGATACATAGTCGGTGAATCCTCAAAGTAGGTGATGTCAAAGCCGTATTCATCCTTGAGGCTTTCTGCGTAAGCTGCGCCCTGTGTGCCGGTCTTTACTCCTACGGTCTGACCCTTGAGGTCATCAAAACCGGTGATATCAGAGTCTGTAGAAACAGTCATGGACTGTGTTGCATTATAATATCCATCGGAGAACATCCAGCCACTTTCTTTTCTTTCATCAGTGATGGATGCACCTGCGATCATACCATCTGCCTGACCGGCCTGGCATGCAGCGATGGAAGCATCCCAGCCGAGGCTCTTCATCTCATATTTGAAGCCCTGGTCTTCTGCGATTGCAGCTACGATATCGACATCGATGCCGACGAAGTTGCCGCTCTCATCCGTGTACTCGAACGGTTTGAATACCGTGTCAGTAGCAATGACCCATGTCTTGTCTTCCTCTGCAGCAGCAGGAAATGCCATGCAGCCTGCAATCAGTCCGGCAGTGAGAAATAAAGATAATTTTTTCATAATGCAACACTCCTTTTCTTTTTTTGAAATGGTTTCAGGAGGCCTTTTCAGGTCCTTCATGAAAAAAAGGTGCAGCATACCGATGCTGACACCTTTGCCTTCGCTTATTCTAGCACAAATACAATTCGGCTGTCAATAAAATTTGGCGTTGTAAAGCGGTGAAAGATTAGCAATTCAGAGTCAGGCAGAAAGGGAAAGCGGAGAGGCAGCTGACTCTGGCACAGACATCGTTGGAGTGAAGACAGGTGAGAGTTACGATTTTTTTCATGGGGGGTTCTCTTTTCAAAGGCGAGAGCTGCAATTTATATATTTACGAATGCCCCGGAAAATCCTGCTGACAGCTGCCCGGGCATATCTGCTGTCCATGAGGTGCGTAGTCAGTCCCGTCCTCCTCACATTCTTCCCATACAGGCATTGGCATGCCGGTCTGCAGCGACTGGCGGATCGCTCGGTAATGTGCGATCTTATGATGCACGTGCCGGGAAGCTTTTTGGAGCTGCGTGAGCTTTTCATTGACCTGCATCTCTTGTTCTTCCAACAGCGAGATAATATCATCGATGTGCGCGGCCTCATCCGTTTCGAATTCGAACAGCTTTTTGAGCTGCGCGAGTGTCATGCCGGTTCGCTTGAAGCAGTTGATGCAGTGCAGCCGGTCGATGTGTTCCTGGGTGTAGATTCGCTGTCCGGAAGCGGATTTCTGAACATTTGTAAGAAGCCCCTCTTCTTCATAATAGCGGAGGGTGGAGAGGGGAAGCGAAAAAAGACGGGATATATCACGGATTGTATAAGTCTGCATAAAGGACACCTCCAGAGTGAAAGCAGATATTCGCAAGCCACCCCACTTACTGCTTATTGCTTCTTGCGATCAAGAAGGAGACTTGTTTGATTCGGTTAAAAAATAATAGGCTGTAAAGCCGAAAGTACTGGAAAATTATCTTGACTTCAAGTATACTTGAAGTGATATGGTTTTGTAAAGTATAGAACAGTATTTCAAAGCAGTTGTAAAGAAGTATTGTTACTGCACGGTAATGATACAGCTTCTTCTGCTTTTGAACACAAAGAGGAGGAATATAAAATGGCAAAATCAACCGTTTATTTTACCGATTTTCGCTGCCCGGTCGGCACAAGCCAGCTTGATAAGCTAAGAAAACTCTGTATTGCGGCAGGCATCAAAGACATCGATATGGACGGAAAATTTGTTGCGATCAAGATGCATTTCGGAGAGCTTGGCAACATGGCGTTCCTGCGGCCGAACTACGCGAAGGTAGTCGCAGATCTGTGTAAGGAGCAGGGTGGCAAGCCATTTCTTACCGACTGCAATACACTGTATCCGGGAAGCCGGAAAAATGCGCTGGAGCATCTCGACTGTGCGAACCTGAATGGATTTAATACAATTACGACTGGTTGTCAGGTTATTATTGCGGATGGAATTCGCGGAACAGATGAGGTAGAAGTTCCTGTTGTAAATGGCGAGTACTGCAAGACTGCATACATCGGACACGCAATCATGGATGCAGATATTTTTATCAGCCTGAGTCATTTCAAGGGTCATGAGGCAACCGGCTTTGGCGGTGCACTGAAGAATATCGGAATGGGCTGCGGAAGCCGTGCCGGAAAGATGCAGCAGCATGCAAGCGGCAAGCCGGCGATCAATGAAGAGCTTTGCCGTGGATGTCGCCGCTGCGCGAAGGAATGCGGAAGCGATGCAATTTCTTACCCGAATAAAAAAGCAGTCATCGATTACGATAAATGTAAGGGATGCGGCCGCTGCATCGGAGCCTGCAGTTTTGATGCCGTTTATAATCCGAACAGCAGCGCAAACGAGCTGCTTGACCGCAAAATGGCAGAGTATGCGCAGGCAGTCTGTCACGGACGTCCGTGCTTCCATGTTTCTCTGGTACAGGATATCAGCCCGAACTGCGACTGCCATGGCGAAAATGACGCGCCGATCCTTCCGGATATCGGAATGTTTGCAAGCTTTGACCCGGTAGCTCTTGACCAGGCCTGTGCAGATGCATGTCTGGAAGCAACGCCGATCGCAAACAGCCAGCTGGGTGAGCATCTGGCAAAGCCGGGATGGCATTTCCACCATGATCATTTTAAGGATTCCAATCCGAATATTGAGTGGGAAGCAACACTGGATCAGGCAGAGAAGGTTGGGCTTGGCACAAGAGAGTATGAGCTGAAGCGAATCAAATAGAAACGAATCAAATAGACAGATGATTCAATAGATTTGAAAGTCATCTGGAAAACGGAAAAAACAACGAACAGGAGAGGACACATAACACATGAACCAGCAGGAAAGAAGAGATCAGGAGCTTCCGTATCGTGCAGATGAAGCTGTAATGGAAGAAATAAAGCAGACGAGACGTCTTGTGCATGAATTCAACACGGCAGATCCGTGCGATTTTGAAAAACTCGGTGAGATTGCGGCGAAACTGATTCCGCATGCAAAAGGTGTACCGGGATTGACACAGCCATTTTACTGTGATTACGGAACACACATTTATCTCGGCAAGAATTTTACGTGCAATTATAATTGTACGATTCTTGATGTGGGTAAGGTGGAAATTGGAGATAACGTAATGTTTGCTCCGAATGTGTCCATTTATACGGCCGGTCATCCGGTACATCCGGAGGCGAGAAACACCGGATATGAGTATGGAATTCCGGTGAAAATCGGAAACAACGTCTGGATCGGCGGAAATACAGTGGTAACGCCGGGAGTGACGATCGGTGACAACGTGGTGATCGGTGCCGGAAGTGTGGTTACGAAGGATATTCCATCCGATGTGATCGCAGCCGGCAACCCGTGTCGTGTGATTCGAAAAATTACAGAAGAAGACAGAAAATATTATTATAAAAAGAGGGAATTTGATATTCCGGTATAAGAAAAAACAAGGCTGTGAAAAGCGTATCGTTGTTTTTCGCAGCCGTTTCTTTGTGATAATGGCTGAAACGAAGAAACGTTGGAAGGATCAAAGCGGTGCTTGACTCAGTTAAAAGATATGGCGAATGAAAAATATGGGGAGGAACCATCAAGTGGAAGAACATCATAATGAAAAACGCAGTACGTTTTCGGGCAGGCTCGGATTCGTACTCTCAGCGGCCGGTGCTTCGGTCGGACTTGGAAATATCTGGAGATTTCCGTATCTCGCAGCGAAATACGGCGGAGGAATTTTCCTGCTTGTTTATATCGTGCTGGCGCTGACATTCGGTTACACAATGATCGTAGCAGAGACTGCGCTTGGCCGAATGACCCAAAAGAGTCCGGTCGGTGCCTTTCGGAAATTTACAAAATCCGGCTGGCTGTCCTTTGGCGGCTGGATCAATGCAATTATTCCAATCCTGATAGTGCCGTACTATTCGGTAATTGGCGGCTGGGTTATTAAATATCTTGTGGAGTATATCAAAGGAAATGGAAAGGCTCTGGCCGGGGATGGATATTTCACTTCTTTTATTTCAAATGGAACATCGACGGAGCTGTGTTTCCTGGTATTTACTTTTTTCACGCTGGCGATCATCTATGCAGGCGTCCGTAATGGTGTGGAGCGTGTTTCCAGCATGATGATGCCGGTGCTTGTTGTACTTTCTGTTATTATTGCAGTTTATTCGGTTACCAGACCGGGTGCATTGGAGGGTGTAAAATATTTTCTCGTGCCGAACCTGTCAAACTTTTCCTGGATGACTGTTGTGGCAGCAATGGGACAGATGTTCTATTCGTTGTCAATTGCAATGGGAATTCTTGTTACCTTCGGTTCTTACATGAAAAAAGACATTTCAATCGAGGATTCGACGCGAAATGTAGAGATTTTTGACACTGCAATCGCAATTATGGCGGGGCTTATGATCATTCCGGCAGTCTTTTCATTCTCAGGCGGGGATCCGGATATGCTGCAGGCAGGACCATCGCTGATGTTCATTACAATTCCGAAAGTATTTGAGAGTATGGGACTTGGCACGTTGGTTGGTATTTTGTTTTTCCTGCTCGTACTGTGTGCGGCAGTGACAAGCTCAATCGCGCTGACCGAGAGTGCTGTTTCGACCTTCCAGGATGAGCTGAAATGGGGACGGAAAAAATCGACCGTTGTAGTGGGCATTATCATGGTGGTGCTCGGTACCCTTTCCTCACTTGGCTATGGACCGCTTGGATTTGTAAAGATCATCGGAATGCAGTTCCTTGATTTCTTTGATTTCCTGACAAACTCTGTAATGATGCCGATCGCTGCGATTGCCACGTGCCTTCTTGTATCACGTGTGATCGGTGTCAAGAAGATCGAGCAGGAAGTACTTGCTGGGGAGGCGAAGTTCCGCAGAAAGAAGATTTTCAATTTCATGATCCGTTACCTGTGCCCGATTTTTGCAGCGATCATTCTGATCAGCTCAGTGGCAAATGCATTTGGATGGATTAAGATGTAAAGCAGAGGATTCGATTTGTAAAAATGCAGGGGAAAGGCTGAAAAAATACCGCAGGAGCATCAGGAAAGCTGCACCTGCGGTATTTTGTTTGACTACAGAGGTATTTCTTGCTAAAATTACTGTAACTGTTCAGAGCCAACCTCCAAAATGCTACGCATTTCGTCGGTGTGGCGTATCCGCCAAATAAAATTTCAAAAACAGACTTAAAAATGCGAGCATTTTACGCCTGTTTTATGAAATTTTGCTTGGCTCTGAACAGTTACAAATTACTTATAAATAAAACAAAAGAGAGAGCTGGCTGACAGGAACATATCAGGGTGTGCAATACTATTTTATGTACTCTCGGAGTCTTTCCTGCACTTGCTTTTGTGGCCGATTTTCTGCCAGTCGCACACAAATTTCATCAACGTACACACCGTGTACGCCTCAGAAATTTGTGCACACCTGACAAAAAATC